>Ga0157363_1001610_pt1 | contig 19005 bp, 4 predicted proteins | sample AttsexASBM1_FD_111477 | JGI IMG/M metagenome (GOLD analysis project Ga0157363, IMG submission 111477) | Fungus gardens microbial communities from leaf cutter ant in Ribeirão Preto, State of São Paulo, Brazil - Atta sexdens ASBM1 | ecosystem: Host-associated > Fungi > Mycelium > Unclassified ... | reverse complement strand
TTTCTTTTCTTTTCTACTTGTCGATATTAATTATTGATTTAATATTTTCCTATATTAGAATCAGTAATTGTAGATTCGTCCAACATTACGTGAAATTATGTTTCTAAAAATACACATGTCTGAAAGATCACATCTCAAAGACGTTTCGCTTTGCTTTGTTTTATCGCATTGATTTGCCATCTATTAGGATCAAGGCTGACGATTATGCTCGGTATCGTATTTCTGTTCCTTGTGGGCGAGCTGCCAACACATTTGGCGTCGCGACGCAGCGCCGTGTCTCTGCTTTAAGACGATGATGCCGGTGATGCCTTCAGATTTCGAGAGGATTTATAGAAAAGTGAAGAACGAAATGTGCTACGCATCGCGACCATTATTAAAGCAGTCTCAGTCAAAAGAATACGTGTGCACAGAATATTTTTCTCGTATAACGCAGAGAAAAATGTCATCAAAAATATAATTTTTGTTATCAAAAGTAAAGAAACAAAAATATGATGTTCGAATTTGTTTAGTATTTAACTTTGAATTATTTTTAATTTAAATCAAAATGACGACGGGATTATAAAAGGTAGTCGTTTCCTTCAAAGTGTATAAATAATTAAACTTTACTGCATAAATAAATACAGAAATAATTAAACTTTGTATATGTAATTAAACCTACACAATTGGAATGTAACGTGACAAGCGTTCTTATGTTTCACCGATAATTTATTTATTTTGTTATATTTTTCGCATGTGGGCGATTCTTCTCAACGCGTTAGCGAGCTCGACGAACTTCATACTTTATTGTGTGCTGAGTCCACACTTTTCGAGTATTTAAAACGCATATTAGTTCCAGAATATACTATAAGAAGGAGATATAATAGGAGTGGACCGATCGTTTACTTCCATCAACAACAGGCAGCAAAGTGAAATATTTGTATTATAGCATTTCGATAACAATAATTAATGATTCAATTTATCTATAGATCTTCATTGAAAACACAATAGATACAATAATCACATAAAGTGAGCCACAAGAACCAATTGTTTCTTATAGTAATAAATAATCGTAAGTAGTTATATATAATTCTACATTGCATATATTTTCTATTTCTATAAAGAATAGGTATAAGGAATAAATATAGAGAAATAAAAGATTAGAGATAGAGATTAAAAGTAACGCACAACAAATGCAAATAAAATATAAGACACATTTTATTTATATGTCACATTTTATTTATATCTATTGTGAGTTACGTCTAATCTCTAGTCCTAATTTTTTTATTTCTTTAATAAGTGCTATGTTTTCCTATTCCTAATATTTCTTTTATTATGTGCAGGGTTATAATATAAAAAATTTTTAACAAACTTTCAAATATCAGTTCGATTAAAGTAGACTGCGACTTAAAATCTAACATGTTTAATACAGTACATATTATCGAAATTCGTTGTTTTATGTTGGTGAAGGACTGGTTGATACCTGACGAAAGTATGCTTGTCATCCAATTCCTGACAGTTTCACAGTTTTCGTTGAACTTTCTCTTTAATAGGAATCGATAGAAACATTTTTGACGCCGGTGGCAATTTCATACGTGATTGTTTTTGACATTTGAGCATTTTTTTCTGTCTTCTAAAGAGCTGCCTGGCCAAGAGATAAACCAGTTCGATTACGCTCAACACGGAACCACCGAGACACAGACCGAAGATACCGCCAAAGGATGCTGTAATAATTCGCGAAATTTCATTAGAATCTATCGAGTAAAATTAATTCAAGCGAGATCAAAGACCAATTCTCTATCATCGGCTAAATATTGGAATCTAACTCACCGAAGAGTGAATCCCAGCTGATGATACTTTCCTTGCGATACTCGACATACGACACATCGCCAAAAAATACGTACACAAAAGACATATTATTAATATTGAAACCGTGTCTAAAAATATAATAAAAGATATGAAAATAAAATACAAAAATATAATCTCTTCACAACTCAATAAGAAAAAGTTATTAAAAGTTCATGAAAATAACGTAAATAATCTCATATTGCGAAGAAAAAGCTAACATTCTTTTCATTAAAAATAGACTCACATTAGATCAGAATCAAATCCTACATCCTCCATTTTAACATATTCTGGATTGATGGTATATAACATATCTGTGCACTGGGGCAGACACTTTTTGCAAGTTTCCGTGTTCGCGTGATGTGGTATCGATTCTAAATTTAAAAAAATACTGCATACTATATAATCTGTTAGTTCTATATAATCAGATATACGATATATCTAATTATACAATAATATATGTATAATAAATATGTTTAAAACCGTTTTCTTACTTCGGATGCTCAAAAGGCAATTTATGTCAGACAAGTAACATGTCTTCATTCCCTTATCTATCAACACATTAAAGAGTATAATGTTACATAGTTGTCATGTTAATTAGATGTTATTATATGGCATCAACCTTCCATCTGTAATCTAGATTTTTTTATTTAACCCAAGTTTTATTCTTTGTTCTTTACACTTTCAAGAAATGTTGAAAAATTCGGAGTTATTTCATCGATATCTCTATTACAGCTGCCACAACCAACAAGATATTTTAGGAAGGAGAATCTTTATTTCAAAAAAATTTAAAAGTGAAATTTCACTTATATCAAAAAAAAAGATCCAGATGAGGATTTATTTAATATTTATATATCATCATATTAGCGCATTTCCAAAAAGTTATAAAATTGATAAAATGAGATTGAAGAATACAGTATCTATATGTTGCTCCAAAGGAGAAATTTACTCTATTAGATAATTTTGTATCTTTATGGATACTCACGCGTCTCCGGATAATAAAATGGCAGGCAGCCGCACATATGATATATGTGTTTGGCTATACAATCCGATATGCACGATTGATGGCTGTAGCGAATCTCGCCCGGCATCTGTATTCATTACAATTACGTGAAATATGGAAGACGAGAGTTTACAGCGGTTATCGCGTTAAATAAATCGACTTAAGCCGAGGGGCACATAATTTTACCTCGTCGTCGAAGTAACACAAACGTTTCTCCAGAGAGATGGTTCTCAAGCTTTCCATGCCTCGGATAGACGTCCCGGTAATGGATATCGCCATAACGTGACCAATCGGCACGGTTGTAATATGTGCACCAATGTCGGGAAAATCAATTGGGTCGTGTATTATGACGGAAGCTCCTACGAAAGGGCGCGAAGTAGCTTTGTACATGTCGGGCTCAATATTTAAGGCGACCGCAAGTCCCACATCGCGGCCGCTTCCAGGCGCTTTCTACAAAAGTAGAGTTTATCGTGTGCACAATGTAGTGAAAATTAGATTATAACAGAATCTGACCACAAGCAAGTTTATCGAAGTCCTATGAGAGAGAAAGATATATATATATATATATATATCTTCATATATATAATATCTCACTTTAACTTATAAGGGAGAGCGGAGCCGATTGTCACAGTTTTTGATTAGTGATTTTTACAAAAAAATGGATGCCTGATTTTAAAATATATGTTATATATATGTTATAATATATTTACATCCTTTAGGTATTAAAAAAAAAATACTCGTGAATTCATCATATCGCAAAAATAAGTTGTTTTAATTTTAAATGAAGCTGCGAAAATGTGACAATTAATTCCATATTCTAGGTTGATTGTCACATGTTCTAAGATTGGCATAACGTTTGTTATGGATAACTAAGAATAACATTTGTTATGGATAACACATATAAAAAATACAATTTTTATTTTAATATCATTTCTATATTTTGAGAAATAATAGTAATGGTATTAATTTAAATAAAATAGTTATTTTAATCATAAAATACATAATTTGTTTTTTTGTACTGTAATTTCTATATAAAAAATAAAAATATATATATATATATATATTTATATGAAATATAATATATTTAGAAGTATATTCTCTAAAAATGTCTCTAAAGATATTAAAATTAATTTTCACCTAATTTTGTTTCATTTTGGTCAATCTATTCCACATAGCCATGTTTAATAAAAGAGATTGTATTCACAAATTTTGTCAAAATAATGATTAATTAATTGTAGCACAAGTCTTCTAAGATACGTCATTTTCTAAGGAATATAAGGATATCGATTAATAATGCCAAAGACTTGTCAGACAACAAAATAAGTGATAAGAAAAATTTATTCAATAACTTCATTTTCTTAAAAATTGTTATAAGTAATATATATATATATATATATAATGTTTGTAGTGCAAATCATTTTACACAATAAATTAATATTATATCAGCAATCTACAATCAAAAAAAGAGATTTTTTTGCCACATCCTGTTCGAATTATAAGCATTTTGACAATCAACCCTATACGACAATTAGTCTTGATCTTCCTTATCTGTCCTACTTTGTAATCTTAATTAAGATCATATAGAATAAAATATAGTACTTATAAGTTATGAAATTATATATGTATATATATATTAGGTGTAGTAAAAAGAAATCCATTATTTTTACTACACCTAATATATATATAGATATATCTTTCTCTCACGTAAGATTTTTCATAAAATTACTCGTGACCAAGGCTTTGAAATATTTTTATTTGAAAAACAACATTTGTAGAATAATTGTATTTTGTATTTCAAATACTAAGATTGAAAATTAATCTTATTATTTGAATTATAAAATACAAAAGCGTTCAATCTTTCGACTTTATATACAAAATATGTAATATTTTCATACTACCGTTGAAATACAAAATACAAAATATAAAAATACACTCTAAAAATACTGTATTTTAAATAAAAATATTTCAAATATGTGCTCAGCTGTGCTCGTGGCTAGATTATGTTGTAGGGCTTCTAATCGAAATCAGTGCGAGGACATCGAGCATTACCACAATTGTGTGCACACCCGGTAAATCATCTTCAGAAGTGTTATTGAAGTCGGTGGAATTAAAAGGCTTGACTTTGGATCTGCAGGATAATAACAAAAGTGTTAAATGCATGTCTAAATATCGGGTAAATCTGTATCAGACTAATGTCGATTTTTCAAGCTTCTGTTTTTGTATTAGATAAAATCAAAGAATCAAATTATTACTATTAACGGACTCTTAAAGTTTAAAACGTTTCAAAATGTACAAGGCAAATAACAGTTATTAGGAGCAATATTAGATATAATAATAATATTCGGATAATGTATAATAATGTTAATTTTATTATAGTTATCTAAATATATATTATTATTATTTCTAATATTGCGCCTAATTAACTATGCGCGATTGTCATTTACTTAGGTATTAGGTATGGGAAAAAGTTCGTGGCGTTTTTTTAATGCCATCTAACGGGAAAAACGCCACGAACTTTTTCCCATACCTAATACTTTGAATCATCAAAGAATCAAAATTTTTTAAAGATTTTTTTTTTAAAGCAAAGATCTTCCTTTCAGATGAAGCAAATGTTGAAACTTTATTTGCAACTTTAATCGATAAATATGACGAAGCTTTGCATCAACTTAGCATTCCATAAAGCAAAGCAACATTGCAAACATTGCATCAATGTTGCTTTTGTATTAAACAACATGTATATATAAAATAAATGTATATATAAGATAACATAGTGTCAAAGAAATGATGTGTTTCCGAGAATTTTCTCGCGACAATTACATGTGTCCAACGTTTAGCTCATAATGGGAATTGAAAGCGCAACAGAAACCCTCCTTGGATTTGATGGTCTTGAAGATCTTGCTGCAATCGTGAATCTTGCCGATCCAAACGCATCTTAACAATAACGCGCTGCAAGGTTGCATCAACTGCGAAAGATATCGTTAATTATTAACTCGAATCTTTTTTCGTCATCTGAATGGAATCTATGATTAATCTGTATCTCCTTGAAGATACAAATTGATCATTAGAATAATCATTTTTCACCTGCTCCATGAGCGCTTCGACCGTCATGTCGAGTCTATTGAGGACCTGTCTCGCGGTCGCATTGTCTATAAAGATTTTGTTGGGTCGTATTAATTTTATTAGGGATGAAAAAAATTTATCGCTGTCATTCGTGGTGAATCCATCCATGTATCTGTTGAATCGTGTAAAATCGGGACATAATATCAGACATGGAGATTTCAAATCCATCGATCCAAAATTAATTAAACTAATTTTCACGCATAATATTGTCATATTAGATAGGTACGAAAAATTTGTCATATCAAATAGCTTTTAGCGAAGAAAATTGAAAGAGAAATTAGCAAAACTGAAACAAAATTGTCGAATTTAAAATAAATTTTTTTAAACCAAACAGAAATTTTTAATTCCACTTTTTCTCCAAAAATTTCAATTTTTTAAAATTTTGCATGTATGTCAAACATTTGCGATATACTATCATCAAAAAACTACATTTTTTTTTTAATTTTATTTATTAATACAAGGGTTCGTGACAAACGACGAATTCTTCGCACCCCAAAAGAATATATTAAAATAAATATCTTATTAATCGCTTACAAATTCTTGACAATAAGATCGGCGTGTGGACGGTAGACCTTATTATTATTACATATGGTGACGGCTGGAAAAGACACGTTCCATATCGGATTTGACGTGTAAATAGTCGTAATTATGGGATTGTTCGAGTAATTGATCCACAAACGTAACATCAATATAATGCAGAATACAATGGACAATATACAAATCTGTCGAATTTGAGAGTAAATTACGTTTCCTAGGCAATATTACTGAGTCTACTTTTGAGCTTTTGAGATTATTATAAGGTTCTCACCAGGAACCAGAGGATATTCTCGATTATCGACGATTCGTCCATATTTATGTAACGAAAACCGTGCAGATTCGTATTATCACAATAGACATTAAACCAGTCCACATGTCTTTTCACATATGCTAAACATTTGCGATATCCTATCACGATCATGTAATATATTAATTTGTTTCCAAAGATATATAAATATTAAATCCATACTGAATATTAATAAGCACCAATATGTATTAATAAATTAAAATAATATTAGTGTCTTACCATGCTTTACATTGTCGAATTTAGATTTCTTATTCCAATTGGGCCTCATGTTTTTTGAAGCTATCGCGTTAATGCTTATATTATAACTGCCACTTGTCAAGGAAACTACCGAATGACTAGACGTATTGCCGAACGCGTACTATAATTTCTTTGGCCAGCGGCTACCCTTCATTTCCGACTCGGTCGCTGTATATCATTTAATTTTCTATCAATATCCCTAAGTAAATTCGATGAAATGACATTAAGGTCCCAATAATGTTCACCTAAACATCCAATCTATTTTGATTATCTGCTTGCGAAGATCACGAATTTTAGGTCGAATATTCTATCATGAAACTCAATAATTTAAGATTTATTACATTCCACTAGTTTTCTGTTAAGTAATTGAAAAGAAAATTACTTTTAAAATATGACAAATTCATCGTACAGTCAAAATGTAGATATTTTTACAGGCATTTTATGTACTATCATTTCTAATTATTCGACTAATTTTTTTGCTAAGTAATTGAAACATTACTCTTTTTAAAAACGTGACATATCTTTAGATCTAGACATATTTATACAAATTCAAGAAAGTATTTTATATCTTTATCGCTTTTTTGACAAGTTATTTTTATTTACAAAGAACTTAAATAGTTTTTCAGACTCTTTCATTTAGAAAAATTATTATTATTAATATTCACCATGCCGGATATTATTAAATCATAATAATAATAGGTAATGCATCAGCAACAGCAGAATAAATTTAACTTAATCGATTTTACTTGATAAAAATAACAGTGTTTCTCTTTATATTAACTTTTATTTGACAAATAAAAGTAATAATTAGTGATTCTATTTATCTATAGATCTTCAATGAAAATCCAATAGATATAATAATCACACAAAGTAAGCCGCGAGAGTTTATTGTTTCTAATAAATAATAGTACGTAATTATTCTACGTAATAATTAATAATCGTAAACATTATACACTGAAAAGAGGTAATAGTTAACAAATGTATTTTGTTTAATGTATTAAAGCAATATTTAGTAAACAATATTTAATAAACAATATTTAGTCATTAAATATAAATAAGTAACTGTTTGGTGTAACACAAGATAATTAGAAAAATAAAGTAATATTAAAAAAATAAACATTTAATTAATTTTAACTATATAATCAGACATTTGATTGAAATTATTTCGTCAAAGCTTTAGTAACTATCATCTAAGTTTAATTTATTATTATCGGATTTTTTATCAGTGATACACCACATTATATATTTTCTATTTTTTAAGTTCTGTACACAATGGAAGAAATATTACAAAGTAAAGAAATAAAAAAATTAGAACTATAAATTAAACATAATACACAATATATATATATATATATATATATATGATATATGTCTTATATTTATTTGTATGTTATCAGTATGTTATCATATAATACGTCTTATATTTTATTTGTATCTGTTGAGCGTTGCATTTAATTTCTATTCCTAATCATTTATTTCTCTGTATTTATACTTGTTCCTAATATTTCTTCCATTATATGCAAGGCTTCAACCACAAAAAAATTTTTTAACAACTTGTTAAAAATCATTTCGTTTAAAATAAACTGTGACTTAACCGTGATTAAAATTTGACATGTTTCATGTGATTCATGTTGTCGAGACTTGTTATTTTACGTTGGTGAATGATTGGTTGATACCACGTGACGAGAACACGCTTGTCAACCGATTCCTGATGGTTTCGCGGCTTTCGTAATTGAACTTTCTCTTTAGCGGGAATCGATAGAAACACTTCTGACGCCGGCGGCAATTTCGTACATGTTTGTTCCTGCCATTTGCGAGTCTCTCTTCTAAAGAGGTGCCTGGCCAAGAGATAAGCAAATTCGATAACGCTCAACACGGAACCACCGAGACAAAGACCGAAGATACCACCGAAGGATGCTGTAATAATTCGCACGATTTCGTTACATTCTACTGAGTAAAATTAATTCAAGCGAGATCAAAGACAAATGAATTCTCTGTCACCAACTATTCGAGATATTGGAATCTAACCCACCGATGAGTGAATCCCAGCTGATGATACTTTCCTTGCGATACTCAATGTACGAGGCATCGCCGAAAAATATGTATACGAAAGACACTTTATTTTTATCGAGGTCGTGCCTAAAAATATAAAAAGTATGAAAAGCAAGTATAAAAAAAAAATATAAGAATATAATCTTTTTACATCTCAATAAAATGCTACTATTATTAAAAATTTGTGAAAATAATATGAATAATTGCATATCTCGAAGAAAAAGCTAACATTCTTTTCGTTAAAGACAATGATGTAGACTCACATTAGATCAGAATCATATCCCACGTCCTGCATTTTAATATTTTCTGGATTGATAGTGTAGAATATATCTGAGCATTGAGGCGGACACTTTTTGTTGCAATATTTCATTTCCCCATAATTTAGTTTCGAATCTGAATTTTGAAAAACAACATTGTATACCTACAATTCTGTATAATTAGATATATGAAATATCTAATTATATTATATATATAATTAATATGTATGAAGCCATTTTCTTACGTCGGATGGTCAAAAGGCAATTTGTGTCAGGCAAGTAACATGTCCTTATCCCCTTATCTGCTAGCCCATTATATCGTAACATAATGTAATTATATTAATTATATTCTTCTTGTATTATTATGTCGCGTATTAATCTTCCATCTGCATTCAAGATCTTTTTATTTAGCCTAAATTTTATTCTTTGTTGTAGACTTTCAAAAAAGTGTAGAAAAATTCAGAGTTATTTTTCAACATATCTACAGACATTGGTAACAAAAATTTATTTTAGAAAGGAGAGAGAGAAAGAGAGAGAGAGAGAGAGAGAGAGAGAGAGAGAGAGATAGCGAGAGAAAGGAGAAAATCAAATTTCATTCTCCTTTATTTCGGAAAAATTTAAAAGTGGTATTTCACTTGTATCAAAAAAGATCCAGATTGCAGATAAGAGTTTATTTATATATTATCGATTATTGTATTAACGCATTTCCAAAATGTCTCTTTTTATCAGGTATGGAATTATAAAATTGATAAAGTTGAAATTGAAGAATACAGCACCTATGTTATCCCAAGAATTAAATTCACACTATTAAATTTTATGTATTTTTTTGTGTACACTCACGCGCCTCCGGATAATAAAATGGCAGGCAGCCGCACATACGATGTATGTACTTGGTTATGCACTCTGATACGCACGATTGATAGCTATAGCGAACCTTGCCTGGTATCTGTAGGTATATTCATTACAATTACGTGAAGTATAGAAGGCGAGAATTTATAGAAGTTAACGCGTTAAATAATGCTTGATTTAAGCCGAAAAATATACATAATTTTACCTCGTTGTGGAAATAACACATACGTTTCTCCTGAGATATGGTCCTCAAACTTTCCATACCTCTGATAGACGTCCCGGTAACGGATATCTCCAGGACGTGACCAATCGGCACGGCCACCATGTGTGCATCAATGTCAGGAAAATCAATTGCATTATGTATTATAATGGAAGCTCCTACATAAGGACGCGAAGTAGCTTTATACATGTCAGGCTCAATGTTTAAGGCCACCGCGAGTCCCACGTCCTGGCCGCTTCCGGGTGCGTTCTACAAGAGAAGAGTTTATCGTGTGCAATCACAACGTAGTCGAAATTAGAAGTCCTATAACAGAGTCTGACCAGGAGCAAGTTTATCAAAATCCTACGAGAGAAAAATATATATATATATAAAATGTCCCACTCTAACTTATATTGTCTCATTTTGTGATCTTAATTAAGATTATAAGATAAAATATAATTAAGTGAGAATAAAAAAATATGTATGTTATATATATATATGTGTGTGTGTATATATATATATATATATATATATATATATATAGGGAGGTAGGGATATAATATATATCCCTTTCTCTCTCGTAGAATTTTGACAAAAGGCTTATTGAAATAATAATAATTAAAATAAAAGCTATTTGAAATATTTTTATTTGTAAAACAGTAATTTGTAAAACAATTGTATTTTGTATTTTGTATTTCCAATACTAAGATTATGACAATCTTATTATATGAATTACAAAATATAAAAAATTTTCAATCTTTCCATTTTAAATACAAAATACGTATTTTCATGTGCTCTGCTGAAATACAAAATACAAAATGCACTTGTATTGCAAATACTGTGTTTTAAATAAAACTATTTTAAATATACATGCCAGCTCTGCTCCTGGTTGCTCCTAGATTCTGATACAGAATCTATAGTCGAAATTAAAATATTGAGCGAAGATATTGAGCATTACCAAAATTGTGTGCACACCCGGCAAATCATCAGAAATGTTGTTGAAATCGTTGGTATTAAAGTCATTGGATCTACGGAATAATGACGAAAGCGAAAATACATGTCTAAATATCGGATGAGTCTACATATATCGGACTATTATTGAAAGTTTGTCCATTTTTCTATTAAGTTTTTGTGCTTCTATTTTTGTATCAAATAAAATCAAAGAACCAAATTATTGCAATTAATTTAAATACAAAAATTATTCAAAATATACAGGGCAAAAATGATTAATTAGGCGCAATATAGAAATAAAAATAATATTTAAATAATATAAGTAAATAATAAAATTAATATAGTGTTAATTTTAGAGAGGACTACTTTTTCCTATAAATTGCCTACTGTATCATTTACCTACATTTCATTTGTCTACAGATCGATTGTCTACGTGTATTGTATTATTGCCAATAACTACATGTATTAATGCCTACAACTCGACTGCTTGCAAACACTTTTGCGCACAAATATATAAAATTAAAATTAAATTATATAAGAAAGTAATTTTTGTTTTTAAAGTGAAGAATTTGTATTTTAAAACAGAGAAATTTATGTTTTTAAAGTGGAGAATGTTTTTAAAGTGGAGTGCTTGTAAGCAATCGAAAAAATCTGTAGGCAATAATACATACGCAAATGTGACTTCATTTCTGAAATTATTATTTTTGTACACAGCGTATGTTGACAATCGATCTATAAGCAATACAATATGTATAATAATTGATCTAAAGGCAAATGAGATGTAGATAAAGGGGGTCCACCCTTTATTTTATTATACTTATCTAAATATACATTATTATTATTTCTAATATTGCACTTAACTGAGCTTGACTTTCATTTGCCTTGTACACTTTGACTCGTCAAACAACCAAATATTTTTAAAAATTAAAGCAGAGAGCTTCCTAGTTTCTAGATGAAGCAGAGACGATTATTTTGAAATTTCATCTGCAACTTTATCCGACAAATATGACAAACTTTTGCACCAACTTGGCATCTAGCAGGCCTATCTAATTTGAGCTCTGGAATCAAAACGCAAAGCTCAATGCAAAAAAATTTATAGATAAGATTTCGGGGACTGTAAAGTGTTGATACGCATTTAATTATAAGTGATGCTTATCAATGCTTTATAGTTCCTAAACTCACATTGGTTTTTTTTTACGTCAATGGCTTTGCGTTTTGATTCCGGAACTGAAATTGGATAGGCCTGTCATACAGCAAATGTTCCAGCAACATTGCAAATGTTGTAGCAATGTTGCTTTGTATGTACACAATATAAAGAATAATATAGCGTCAAAGAAGCGACATGTATTTCCGAGAATTTTCTCGCGACAATTACATGTGTCCGTTAAGATTGTAGTGATAATTGAAAGAGCGCAACAGAAACCTTCCTTGGATTTGATAGTCTTGAAGATCTTGCTGCAATCGTAAATCTTGCCGATCCAAACGCATCTTAACAGTAACGCGCTGCAAGGCTGCATCAACTGCGAGAGATATCGTTAATTATTAACTCGAATCTTTTTTTTGAATGGATCTTATGATTGATCTGTATTTCCTTGGAGATACAAATTAATTATTAAAACAATTTCTTTTCATCTGCTCCATGAGCGTTTCGACCGTTATGTCGAGTCTATCGAGAAATTGCCTCGCAATCGTATTGTCCATCGAGATTTTGTCGGGTCGTATCAATTTCACTAGGGATGAAAAAAATTTATCGCTGTCGTTTGTAGTGAACCCATCCATATATCTGTTGAATCATATAAAATTGGGACATAATATCGGATATGGAAATTTAACTCCGTTGATCCAAAATTGAACTAATTTTCGCATATAAATTATCATTAGATAAAAATAGAAAATTTATCACATCAAATAGTTTTTATTTGATATAATAAATTTTCTTCTTTTAAAGTTTTTATGAAGAAAATTGAAGGAAAGATTAGCAAAACCGAAATAAAACTATCGAGTTTAGAATAAATTTTTTTTTCAGATAGACAGAAAATTTTTAATTTAATTTTTTTTTCAAGGACTTTGAAATTTTCTAATTATTTATTTATTAATATAAGGATTCAAGGAAAATAATGAACCCTTCGCACTTGAATGTATTAAAATATTTATATCTTATTAATTCTTATTTATATCTTACAAATTCTTGGCCATAAGATCGGCATGTGGACGGTAGACCTTATTATTATTACATATGGTGACGGCTGGAAAAGACACGTCCCATATCGGATTTGACGTGTAAATAGTTGTAACTATGGGATTGTTCGAATAATTGGCCCACAAGCGTAACATCAATATAACGCAGAACACGATGGACAATATACAAACCTGTCGAATAAAAGAGTAAATTACCTTCCCTGGACAATATTACTGAGCTTACTCTTGAGATGATTATAGAATCCTCACCATGAACCAGAGAACACTCTCAATTATCGACGATCCATCCATACTTATGTAACGAAAACCATGCAGACTCGTATTCTTACAATAGATATTAAACCAACCTAAGTGTTTTTTTACCCGAACGTGTGCCAGACATTTGCGATATCCTATTACGAGATGTAGAATATTGATTTGTTTGGCGAAGTAATAATTAACTAAATCGATATTGATAAATATTAATATGCAGGAGCATACAGAGTGTCTAAAATTTAAATATCAAAATTTCGGGAGTATGTAGAGGATCGATAAACTAAAAAAAAAAAAGTCTTGTAAAGATGTGCTCGTTTTTGCTATTTTGAAGAAAATCGCAAAAAAAGACAAAACGTAGTTACACTACCTTTCGTTCTTGTATTGCTTCTAAAATATTTTCGTCATTAAAATCACGAAAACAATAATAATAATTCCGTTTTCAGGCGAAAATTTTTTTTATTTGTTTTATCTAATGGGATCATTTTTTTTTATCCGATAGATTAAATACAGCTAGATATATAAATTTTTTTGGAGATTAACTTCTTTGATTATTTAGAAGATTATCCATCTGCAGCAACGGATTGAAATGTAATTTCAACTCGATGGGTCCAACTCATTATGGAAGAACTACTCAAACTAGACAGACTTAGCTAGACAGATATTTTCCACAACGATGGATTGAATGTGGAGAAGTAGTACCTTGGCCATCCCGATCACCTGATTTGACACCACTGGACTTCTTTGTATGAGGGGGTCTTGAAGCAGGAAGTTTATTCATCGTCAATCAACTCAAAAGAACAATTGAGAAATCGAATTGAGGCTGCAGTGCATCAAATATTACCAGATCAGTTTAGCTGCAACACGAGCTATCCTTACTAGATGCAAGAGGCTAACATTTTGAACAATTAAGTAAGTGGATAAATGAATTAATAATAAGAAAGTACCAAATGTAAACTATGTTTTGTTTTTTTTTGCAATTTTCTTCAAAACGAAGCAAAAATGAGCATATCTCTACAGGACTTTTTTTCTTAATTTGTCGATTCCCTACACATTTCCGAAATTTTGACATTTAAATTCCAGACATCCTGTATATATTAATAAATTAAAATAATATTAGTTTCTCACCACGCTTTACACTGTCAATTCTGGATTTCTTATTCCAATGTGGCGTCATTTTGGAGCTAAGTTAATGCTTATAGAAAACAAACTGCTATTTATTAAGAGAACTACTGAATGACTGCAAATGTTACCGGACTCGTACTGCAATTTCTTTGGTCAGTGGCTACTTTTCATTTCCGCTGTATGTCATTTAATTTTCTATCATTATCTCTAGTAATAAAGTAAATTCAGTGAAATGATATTAAAGTCCCAGTAATATATATATATACGTTCACCTGAACGTCCATTCTATTTTGATTATTTGCTCGCGAAGGTCGCGAATTTTACATGGAATATTCCAATATCATAAAACTATATAATTTAAGATATATATTACATTGGACTAGTTTTCTGATGAGTAAATGAAAAGAATCGCTTTTAAAATGTGACAAATTCATCATACATTCAGATCAAAATATTGGTATGTGTGTATAAGTCTAAAATATTTTATGCACTATCGTAATTCTAATTACTCGGCTAATTTCTTTACTAAATAATTGAAACATGTATGGCTATCACTCTTTTTAAAAGATATATTTTAGAAGACATTTAGAAGACATATTTTATACATTGGATCTAGATATATCTATAGATATATCTATAAAAGTTTGAGACGAATTTTACATCTTTATTGCAATTTAATAAGAGTTAGTTTTGTTTACAAAGAACTTTTATAATTTTTATAATTTTTTATTTATAGGAATTATTAATATTCGTCATGCTGGTATTAAATCACAATGGGTAATGTTAAAAACAACAGGTCGAGCTTTTATTTAACCGATTTGACGGTTGACTTGATAAAAATAACAGCGTTTCTCTTTGTACTAACTTTTATTTGACAAATAAAAAGTATTCGTTACAAATAATTGTAAACTGTTTATCTTATACAGTACACGTAATCGTGATACGTACGAGTGTATAGCGCTCTCTCTCTCTCTCTCTCTCTCTCTCTCTCTCTCTCTCTCCCTCTCTCTCTCCCTCTCTCTCCCATATTTGTGATTATACACGTTATCTCTTTCAACTTTCTCGCGATACCAAAGCCCAGTTGCAACAAACCGGTTTATATATCTGGTGTCGATATTTTCCCCATGCACACACGCACTCGGACACACACACGCGTCTATACATACATCCTCACGTACTGTCATTCATCCACGCGTGCTTATGTGCCTCGTCGTAGTGAAATGAGTTACAATTAACAAGTGTATGTATTTACGTGTGTGTTTATGTGTTAGACGAAAAATGCATAACACGCGGACGAAGCTACGCGCGGTTATAGTTTTGATTCATTTCACGTAGTTTGTTTTATTTGCGGTCTCATTCGCACTCCTGTTTTAAACAAGGGAAACCACGATTCCCTCTGCTTCTGAAGACCTTGGGCCGTGATAATTCCGTGACACTATTCACAGATCGACAATTATGATATATTTTCCTTGACATTGAAATAATATTGTTACTTGATAATATTACCTAATCTCTAACTCCAAGGAATAATCGAAAAAATAAATGTACAAAACACATATCTAATGTAACAACACGCAAAGAATATTTTCTCTCGATGCTGCGCACTCAAATTTGAACAATGATGTAGAAACACAATGATACCGAAAAGTAACTAAAAAAGGGGGAAAAAAGCAACAGAATTAGGAAATCTCGTCACGAGCAATCGCGTTCGTCCCTCTGTGAACAGTCGACCGGAATTTTATTGTGAAAATAATGGGAGATCTCTAAATCTGTAAAGTCCATCGCATATGCGAATTCACATATGGATCGTGATTTCACTTGACATTTCAGTCGAGCGTGTCATTGCTCAAGCCTTTTGTATACCTATACAAATCCACGCGCGATGATCCCGAAAGTGTAACAGACTGTGAATGCGTCACCTACTGCCTACTGGTCGATACAACTCTGCATTAATGGACATTGTCCACGGTCAAGATGCTTAAAAATGCCCTTTGTAGGCACCCTGATAAGGGTGACGTTTACTGACCAGATTAAAATGTACTTTCAGGGGCTGGAGGAGAGAGAGAGAGGAAAGGGTATTACGAGTTAATTCGGGGCTGACCATCGGTACGCGAGAAAATTGGAAACGGCGATTAGAATGTCATTATTATGCTGATCATATTTGATATTTTTTATCGTCTTATCCGTCAAAAAGGTTGTACTAGCTTAATATAGCCCGGCATACATAACGATTCAATTTCCTCTAATGAGTGCGGGTTCAAGGGTGACATCACTTAATCATGTTGGGACACACTCATTCGAGTATTAAAATCAATTATCCAGGGCGAAGCTTTCGTAATTACGATCGCACAAATGGCTGTGATGGCTAAATAATGCTTTTTTTAGTACAATCGTTTTTAATTGCACTTGGAAAATTACCAACACGGCCGCTATTTGCCAAAAGGTACTCCCGTTCAAGTAGTCACGTTTCAAAGTAGTGCTATATAATAGAGGTATTTATTTACAGAGATCATGTATGCCGAATCCGGCTGTTATCTTCGAGATATTCGCGATCGCATCTTCGTATCAGGATTTTAGCGTAAAAATTTTGCACATCGAGGATAATTGTAACGAACTATCTACTGAAATATACATATAGCAGTGGCAATAGTGTTATAGCATTTCGGACCAATCCTGATTCATTTGAATTCGTGTCTCGCAAGTCTCTCGCAAATTTCTCTTCTGTACAATATAATACAAAAAGAAAAACAAACTGGCAAATGGAAAAAAAGAACTGAAAAATATGCTCCACTTACGCTCGTCAAAAAACATGTAGGGCCAAAATACAATATTATTATCATGACGGACTTTGTAGTAGAGTCAGTGTTTTGTCCATATCATTTTCTAAATCAAATCATTCGGTAACCGTTCGCTCTTTGCCGATGGTGCCCCCCTTAATCTTCATTAAGCCTAAATATTTCTACCCATTGTAACACTAAGAACGTTTACGCGTTCGCTGAAGGGGATAAAGGTATGATTAATACAGATTTAGAGATATAATATGAACGCAAAAATATTCTTATCAATAATCATAAAGTAATAATTAATATTAACTACAATAATAATGCAACAGCAGAAACGCATACCTGTCGGTGTATGCAGCAATTAAGGAAGGGAAAGGAACGTTAGTGGATCTTATGTACAGTTTCTTTTTGCGAATACACTTGTCAGTTCTTTTCCTGCGAATACGTTTGCCTAGTAAAATCTATTTTTTTCTCTCTCTCTCGCTCGACCTCTCCGTTCCTTCGACACTGTTGCCCTCGCATTCACTCTATGCGCATTTATTCTTACTTCCATAGGATTAGAATTTGTAAAGAATTTATCAAAAAAGCTGGAAAGAAACGTAACGGGAAAAGTGTGCGTTGTCAGATCTCGATGTTCAGGAGAGTCGCGACTAACGGTTTCAAATTGGCTGTCTCGCGCCAGCGTCTCGATTGTTCGTTGGCACAATCTATATAATTTGAAATTAAAATACGTTCTTTTCTGTCGGGCGAAAGAGACAAAATTTAATGATAATAATAACGAAAAAAGAGAAAAAGAAGATACACGATGATTCCCAGCAAAATAGCGCACGATTTACAGTAGAAAAAAAAAGGATCATTCTTTGGAGGATTCCTTTAAAAGGATAAATACGTTTTTTCGGGAATGCTAACATCGGGGAACATGGTGCGGTTGCTCGCCAGTTTGAAACCCCCCGTTGTCACATCGACAATACGTGTGACTTCGCCGACACGATACAAATAAGAGAATTCTATACTAAAGAAAGGCCGACATCGAAAACGTTAACGTACTCGATTCGTGAATCGATTTACTTTGCAGGCTGCATTGGGCGACTACCATCCTTGAAAAGGATTGCCATGTTAAGGTCACGTTAGCATCGACCACAAGCGTTTATCTTCCTGGGAGAGGGTGATTCGCGTGTGGCATGTGTCGTGTGTCGTGTGTCGTGTGTGTGTGTGTGTGTGTGTGTGTGTGTGTGTGTGTGTGTGTGTGTGTGTGTGTGTGTGTGTGTGTGAAAGTCTACAGAGTTTCCTCCTGTGCGCGGCGTTCTGCGGGA
>Ga0157363_1001609_pt1 | contig 19011 bp, 17 predicted proteins | sample AttsexASBM1_FD_111477 | JGI IMG/M metagenome (GOLD analysis project Ga0157363, IMG submission 111477) | Fungus gardens microbial communities from leaf cutter ant in Ribeirão Preto, State of São Paulo, Brazil - Atta sexdens ASBM1 | ecosystem: Host-associated > Fungi > Mycelium > Unclassified ... | reverse complement strand
TCATCCAGCTCACGCCCCATAAGCCGCAGGCAGCCATCATCGCCATGATCATCGCGCAACCCTCAAATGATAAATATTCGTATTATCATATGACAATATTTCTCATCTTGCAGCGAATTTTTTATCGAGGGATGCGTTGGATGACAGATTTACTGGAAAATGCTAAATTGCCGCCGATAACTATTTCGATAACACGTCAATAACGTGCTCACTATCCGATTTGCGGGAGTATTTCCCACGGGTAGCGCTTTGATATTTCAGGGCTGTGAAGAGTAATAATAATGAAATTACAATCTTATGATGAGTTGAAACACAGCAAATATCGGCTTTCGCTGATGCTCTTTTTGTTTTTAAATGTCGCCGTTTCGCTTTTTTGCCTGTTACCTTTTTTAGGCACAGATAGCCCGGTAAGCTCGCTGCCAGTAGGGATTGTCGCGGCTTTCAGCCTGACATTACTGACCGTTTGTCTGATGATGCCAAAACGGAAATTACCGCTATTAAATCCTGTTGCCATGATATTAGGTGCGCTCTGGGCATGGCACATTAACCACAGGTATCATCAGGTTTTTTATTTTGATGGCAGTTTTTTAATAATCAGCTTGTTAAGCGTATTTTTTGTCAGTGCCATTGCGCTCAGTGATTATTTGATCGCATTTTGTTTACACATTACGCCCCCCGTATTAACCGTATTGTTATTAGATGATGGTCAGCATTTAATGATGATCATTTTTACGATCACGCTGCCGTTGATTGGTTTCTCGCTGCATCATTTAATGCGCCGCCGCTTTGATACTTTTACCCGACGACTGGTTAGCCAGCTATATGAGGAAAAAGAGAGTTTTAGCGATTTGAGTATGCTGGATCCGCTCACTGGTTTGTATAACCGCCGTGGCCTGAAAAATCGCCTCGACACCATCCTGGAAAACCACGCGGGCAGTCATTACGTACTGCTGCTGGATATTGACCACTTCAAAGCCTACAACGATAACTACGGTCATGCGATGGGCGATCAGGCGCTGGCGCGGGTATCGGTTGCCATTCGTGATGCCGTGCGTTCACGCGATGTGGTAACACGGTATGGCGGTGAAGAGTTTCTGGTGCTGATGACCAACGTTAACGCATCGATTGCGATGAAGCTGGCGGAGCGCATTCGTCAGTACGTAGTGGACCTCGAAATCCCGCATCGCTTTAATGAAAAGGTCTCCACTCATGTCACCATCAGTGCCGGGATCGCGCCTATTTTTGGCGATGAGTTTGACCAGGCGGTGGCAAATGCTGACCGCGCATTATACGTCGCGAAAAATCAGGGGCGTAACACCATACTCGCCTGGGAAGATTTGCCGAGGCTGACGCAAGTCAGTAATGACCTGATGTAACCGGTAGATGAGCGAAGCCATTTATCACGGAGCGGCATCGGATCCTGATAAGTGGCGCCATCCCCCTGCATCGCTTGATGACATCTTGTTCGCATTGACAGTAACGATTATCATTTGTCTCACGATTCCCGTTATCACTCAGGACCGGCATGACCATCATCACGCGTCAGGATCATCGCTTTAGCGACCATCCTCTGATCTTTATGCAGAGCGACCGCAGCTTAGCGAGCGCACTGGAAGATCTGATGCGTGATCAACGAAGCTACATGCTGGATAACGTTAAACTCGGCCAGGCCGCTCCCGCAGGGACCTTGACGCTGGCCGAGTGGTCCACTCCGCTGCACTATCGTCGCCTGACACAGCGCTATAGCGATTATCTCTATCGCAATCACCCTGATGTGCAACAGGAAGCCAAACCGCTGCAGTCACTTTGGGCACAATGGTATTTTGGCTTGCTGTTGGCCCCGCTGATGCTAATGTTGCTGCAGGAGCCGCGGGCATTGAAGTGCGCACCCCATCTGATTCATGTGGAATTTCATGAAAACGGCCATCCCTGTGCTTTCTGGATTGATGTGCAGGAAGATGAAGAGGCGCGTTACCTGAGTGCACAGCAGCGCATTGACCGCCTGATTCAGCAATGCCTGATCCCGGCTGTCAACGGCATGACGCAGCACGGTGATATCAACGCCAAACTCATCTGGAACAACATGGGTTATTCGTTTTACTGGTTCCTCGGTGAACTGAAAGGCCAGTTATCCGCGCCCGTCATCACTCAGCTGGAACAGGCATTGTTCTTCACCCAGACGCTGCTGGATGGCAGCGACAATCCGCTTTATCGCACCATGATCCCGCGTCATGGCGAGATGGAACGTCGCAGTTGCTGCCAGCGCTATCGCATTCCGGACGTGGAACGCTGTGGTAACTGCACGTTAAAAGTGGTTTAACCTGCGCGCATTCTGTTACAGATTCTCTTTTTATCCCGTTTACACTTTTCCCCCCTTATGGCAGCTTTTAGGCTCTGTTTTTACCGGAGAAAAAAATGAGCCTGGAGTCGGTACGGCACTTCTTTGCCGAACATGCACCGGATATCGACATCATCGAGATGCCGGAAAGCACCGCCACGGTAGAACTGGCCGCACGCGTCCATGGCGTGATGCCGGGGCAAATCGCCAAAACCCTGTCGTTGAAAGTGAAGGATGCCATTGTGCTGATCGTCACGCGCGGTGATGCCCGCCTCGACAACCGCAAGCTGAAAGCCGCACTCGGCGCTAAGGCCCGCATGTTGAGTGTGGATGAGGTGGTGAACTGGACCGGGCATCCGGTGGGCGGCGTCTGCCCCTTTGGACTGGAAAATCCGCTGACCGTTTATTGTGATGTGACCCTGCGCGGTTTTGATGAAGTGCTGCCCGCGGCAGGTTCGATTCACAGCGCAGTGCGCATTTCGCCGCAGCGCATGGCTGAACTGACTGCGGCGAAATGGGTCGACGTCTGCGAGGCGCTTTAACGCTGTTCGCGCGCCACCGCACCCGATATTTTAATACCCCGCGTCTCTCGCCCAAAGGCGACAAACACGCAAATCAGCACCGCCACCGTACCGGCAACGATCGCCATCCCCAGGCCGTAGTTGCCACCGTGCGCCTCGGCAATGCGTGACTGCAAGGTCGCATTGACCGAGGCAATCAAATTACCCAACTGGTAAACAAAGCCCGGCAGCACGGCGCGTGCATTCGCAGGCACCAGTTCGGTAAGATAGGTCGGCACCACGCCCCACGCGCCCTGCACCATAAACTGCATCAGGAACGCGCCGATGCCAATCATCCAGGATCCGCTGGAGAACGCCCACAGCGGCAACACCGGCAGCGCAAGGAAGGAGGCAAGGATAATCGCTTTCTTACGGCCAATGCGTTCTGACAGCGCACCAAAGGTAATCCCGCCCAGCATCGCCGCAATGTTATAGCTGATGGCGATGATGCTCACGGTGTGCGGATCAAACTGATGCTGCACTTTCAGGAAAGTAGGATAGAGATCCTGGGTGCCATGGCTAAAGAAGTTAAAGCACGCCATCAGCAGCACCATGTAGATGCAGATTTTCCAGTGCTGACGAATAATCGGCAGCAGCGCCGTGCTCTCTTTACGCTCGCGTGCAGCCAGCCAGACCGGGAATTCCGGCACTTTAAAATAGATAAACGGCAGCAGCAGAATCGGCAATGCGCCAATCAGGAACATGCCGCGCCAGCCTACCGACTCGAAAAACAGCCCAAAAATGATCGAGGCCAGCAAGTAGCCACAAGGGTAGCCCGCCTGGAAGATGCCGGACATCAGCCCACGCGAGCGATCCGGAATGGTTTCCATTGCCAGTGACGATGCCACGCCCCAGATGCCGCCCATCGCCACGCCGTAAATCACGCGGAAGGCGAGGAAGGCGGTGAAGTTCGGTGACCATGCAGAGAGCAGCTCAAACAGTGAGAACATCACGATATTGAGCATCAGAATCGGGCGGCGGCCATACTTCTCAGCCAGACGGCCAAAAATCAGCGCGCCAATTGGTCGAACCGCCAGCGTGAGCATAATGGCAACAGAAACATCGGAGACGCTGGTGTTGAAATACTGGGCAAGATCGCTGAGTACAAACACCAGGATAAAGAAGTCGAACGCATCCAGCGTCCAGCTGGCGAAACTGGCAAACGCCACGTTTCGCTGGGTCGCAGTCCAGTTGAACATAGGGGTATCCTGTCTGATTAGCTTCCGGTTCATTGACCAGAATTTATTGGAACGTTATCCGGCGAATGATTTCGCTGGTTATTATTGTGTTAACTATTTGTATATAGCATGTCAGAAAGGGGGGCTGCGGCGGGGAATTGTCAGGGAGTGATTCGCGGTGTAAGGAAGCATGTCATCGAGTGAAACATGGCACCGCCGTACAGCAGTGCCATCTGAAAAGGCAAATTCCTGGCGGTATGGCAGGAAGACGGGTGCGGCTCAGTATGCCGCACCCATCTATGGGCATTCAGCGCTGCAGTTGATTAAACGCCTTCTCAATCATCTCCAGCAGCAACGGATTGTTGACGTTCTGCATCACGTGCACCAATGCCCCGGTCTGCTCCGGCACGCCAATGTCCAGGCGCAGTGGCGACCGATACCGCCAGCTCTTGCCGCGCGTTGCGCCAGCGCGTAACTCAATATCGACAAAGTAATCCACCCCATCCGCCACGCGCTGATTCAATAGCCAGGCAATTACCAGCGCATCGTGGATCCAGCAGCCTGGCAGATGGCGGGTGCGAATCGAGTAATCAATCCACGGGCGCAACGTTTCACGGACAAATTGCGGTAACGGATGATCGTTGGTCGTCAGACGATTAAGATCCTGATGGGTCATCAATGTTTGCGTTGTGGCGTCCATCGGCACCAGCGTGATGGCTGCACCGCTGTGCAGCACCTGATGCGCCGCTTCGGGATCCAGACCAAAGTTGGTGTCTTTGATGTAATCATCTAAAGCGAACACACCGCCCATAATCACAATTTCTGCCACGGATTCAGCCATCTGTGGATAACGCTGCAACGCCTGCGCCACGTTAGTCAGAGGACCGATCGCCACCAGCGTAAATTCGCCGGGATTATCGCAAATCAGCTGGCCCATCACGCCTGCGGCATCATTGCCATCTGCCGCGAGCAACTGCGGCTTACGCACGCCCCGCCACAGTTCAGCGAGGTTCGCGTCCTTGACGCCATCGAGGCGTGCGCGCCAGGGGGCGGGGTCTTCGCGGAGTGCCTGCAACGCGCCCTGCACCACGGGAACATTGAGTCCTAATCGCTGAAGTAAATCTTTGGCAACCTGCGCCCCTAACGCACTCGGCGTGTTGCCCGTGACGGTGGTAATCAGTTCAACCGACAGCGAAGGTGATGCCAACGCCAGTGCCAGCGCAAGGCCGTCATCGGTATTCGCCCCTGCAATTCCATTTCCCGGATCACAATCAATAATCAGTCTTTTCATGATGTTATAGGTTTATTTTTGTTGAGTAAGCAGGCAGCCACAGGACTCACCGATTTCAAGATAGTGAGGGAACTCTGCCAGTTGGGCTTCGCCATCCCCATTTTTCAGCATGGCGATAGCGCTGCGTGCCATTTCCCGCAGCGGTTGACGTACGGTCGTCAATGTCGGGACATGGAACGCGGATTGATCGGTGCCGTTAAAGCACACCAGGGCGACATCCTGCGGCACGCGCAAACCGTGTTCAGAGAGCGCACGGATACAGCCAATCGCCTGGCCCTCATTGCTGGTAAACAGCGCGCGCGGCACCTGTCCGCTGGCAATCATACGTTTTGTAGCGTCATAACCGCCTTGTCGCGAGTAGCTGGCAGGAAAAATCAGGGCTTCATCTGCCTGCAGGCCTTTCTCTGCCATGGCATCGCGCCAGCCCTGAATACGATCCTGGGCATTCAGCATCTCCAGCGGACCGCTGATCATGCCAACCTGCTGATAACCGTGACTGAGCAGATGTTCAGTCACCTGACGCGAGGCCTCGCGCTCATTGACCCGCAACATGCTCACGCCAGGACGGGGGGCAACGCGATCCAGCATCACCAGCGGTGTACCACTGGCCTGAATCACATCAATGTATGGGTGGCGGTCGACACTGGTATAAAACAGGCCATCCACCTGACGATTCAGCAAGCCCTGAATCAGTTCCAGCTCACGCTTGCGATCATCTCCGGCATCCCCCAGCAACATCACGTGGCCGTGATCCAGCGACTCCTGCAGCAGCATATGCGCCATCGAAGCCACGAAGGGGTTGCTGATATTCGGCACCACCAGGCCAAAGGTTTTGGTGCTGCCGGATGCCAATGCTCGCGCCACCGCATTCGGTCGATAGCCCGTCTGTTTAATTGCTTCCAGCACGCGCAGCCGCGTGGCTTCCGCCACCGGCCGCGGTCCGTTGTTAATCACGTAGCTCACTACTGCCACTGAGGTGCCGGCGGCTTTCGCCACATCGCTACGTGTTACATTTCCGCCTGGGGATTTCGCCAATGCTCTTGCCTCTGCATGAATGCCATTGGCCGGAATAACCGGCCAATGGCACTGTTTCACTTACAGCGTGTTGCGCGTCAGATCGCATCTTCCGGTAGATTCAGATCGCGCCCACGCGTTTCCGGTGCCACAAACGTGGTCAGAAAACCGATGGTCGCCATCGCCGAGAAGTACACGGCAATCGCCCACCAGTGTCCGGTTAACGATAACAGCGCCGCAGCCACCAAAGGTGCTGTCCCTCCAGAAAGGATAGACCCCAGCTCTTTTGCCACCGCCATCTTGGTGTAACGGTGTTTGACACCAAACATTTCCACACCCCACGCGGCCTGCACCCCAAAAATACCGAGCGAGGCCAGCGCCATGCCTACGACCATCACCGGGATCACAATCGCCGGGTCACGGCTGTCCATCAGGCTGAATGCCGGCCAGGCGTAAATCATCAGCAGCAGACAGAAACCACGATAGGTGATACGGCGGCCAAAGCGGTCAGACATCCAACCGGCAAACGGAATAATCAGGAAACCCAGCAGCGAGGCAATAAACACCGCCGTCGTTGGCACCGACTTATCGAGCATTAGCACTTTCGCGACATAACCGACGATAAAGCCCTGCGCCAGATAGGAAGGACCGTTTTCGCCGATACGTAAGCCGACCATCGTCCAGAACGCTCGGCTGCGCTGCCAGAAACTGCGGGTATCAACCTCGGAGGCGGCATGCTGCAATGTGGCGCTACGCTCTGCCTGCAGTTGCGCCTGCTGGCGCTCAAACACCGGTGTTTCACGCAGATGGCGACGCAGCCATAACGCGACCACGGCAATCAGCACGCTACTGAGGAACGGAATACGCCATCCCCAATCCAGCAAGGTTTGTTTATCCATCTGAATCACGGCAAGCCACACCAGCGAAGCGATCAGCGTGCCACTATTCGAGCCGAGGGCAATCACGGAAGAGACCAGACCGCGACGCGCAACCGGGGCATATTCGCCCAGCATCACGGTGCCACCAGACAGTTCCGCACCGGCGCCCAACCCTTGGGTAAAGCGCAACAGCACCAGACAAGCGGGTGCCCAGACGCCGATCGTGGCGTAAGAAGGGATGAGACCAATCATGGTTGTCGATGCGCCCATCAGGATGATGGTGGCGATCATCACGGTCTTGCGACCTTTGCGGTCACCGATCCAGCCAAACAGCAGCGCACCAATTGGACGTGCAATAAACCCGACGGACCAGGTGGCAAAACTGGAAAGCAGCGCCATAGCGGGTGTGGCATTGGGGAAAAACACATCGCCAAAGATGATGCCTGCTGCCAGGCCATAGAGTGCGAAATCCGCATACTCCATTGCCGTGCCGAGCCAGCAAGAGAAGGTGGCGCGCCAGAAATCTTTGCGGCCAGAAGAGGTTTCCAGCCGCATGTCAGCAGCTGAAGAGGTGCTCAGTGAAGTTTGTTGCGAAACGGACTGATGTACCGTCATGACCTTTTCCCTGAAATAGGTGAAAACAGCAAACGCCCTTCCGTGGGACGGTTCCCTTGCAACAAGCGGAACTCCCCGGTGAAGACGTTCAGTAGGCAAACCTGGATGAAAGTCAAAGAACTCCCTGGTGTTGGAATTCACTCATTCGCCTGTTCTCGTCGATGTTTTTTTCATCGATCGCATTAGTAAGGCAAATGTAACCACGTCATCTCAAGGCCAACTTTGTCTCTGGCACCGTGAGTTATCACTGTGGACACAGTCTATCTACGCGCGTAGATAAATCAAGTGATAAAAGTGAAAATAGTTAATTTATCTTCACTATAGCTCGGGATTAGAAAGCAAAAATGGCGTTAATTCATAACATTACAGCTCATTCAAACCAACAGCAGCGCATTAACCTCAATGTAATTAACGAGCGTTGCTTATCATTAGCTGAGTTGTGGCTGATCCTTCATCGCGCTTTTTTTCGCACAAATCAGTTAAGCTTTAATGACAATTGCGAATTAATCTTAAAACCCTTTCGCCAGTGCGGTTCAGCTATAACCTGCATTACACTGGGTAAAAATCACACAGGGCGCCTATGACCATCATCCTCATGCGACACGGTAAACCTGACCATCCGGTCAGCGGGCGCTTTACTGCGCGAGCGCTGGCCGACTGGTGTGAAGGCTATGACCTGGCTGACATTTGCGACTCGCCGCCGCCACGCAGTATGGCCATCGCTCGAATGGCCCGCGTGATCGCCTCCAGCCCGCTACCCCGCGCGCGTTCATCGCTCACGCGTCTCGGCCTGCAACCGCATGAGGTGGATGAGGTTTTCAGTGAAGTGGCCATTCCGCTGCTGCCGTTCGAACGCCTGCACCTGCCGCTGACCGTTTGGCTCGCGCTTTTGCGACTGTTATGGTTATGCGGTTACGCCGGGCATGTGGAATCGTTGACTCATGCCCGAGCACGGGCGCGTCAGGCGGCAGATAAGTTGGTCACGTTATCAAAACAGGGAACGGTGTTACTGGTGGGGCACGGCATCATGAACAAAATGATCGCCCGGGAATTGCGTAAACGCGGCTGGCAGGCGGAAAAACATGCCAGCAGCCGCCACTGGAGCAGCGCGATTTACCACCGCCCGTTTATTTAACCCTGTTACGTCCAATCAAACGTCGCGATCAGGTGCCTGGCGAACGTTGCCACAAGGAGATGCCCCGCCGTCAGTTCAACTGGAAGTAACTCAGCACCTCACAGCCTTTTCCGACGTTCGGGGTCGCTATCACTTTCATTTGCAGCAAATCAATCACGCTTAATGATCCATCGCCTTCATTGGCAATCAACAGCGTTCGATTATCAGCACTAAAACAGCCATCCATCGGTTTGTTGCCGACCGGAACGTCCCCCAACGGATTGAGTAAATCATCAAACAGTGTGATGAGCGGCTCCTGATCGCCAATTGCTACCAATCGCTCACCGTTGGCGCTAAAACGTACCACCTGGCAGGGCTGTTGATGGGCCGTGAGTTTAATGCGCTGGCGAATACGATGGCTTTGGCGATCGACCACATACAGTAACGGCGCGTCGGCCGCGCTAGCGACCAGATAAGGATGCTTCGGCGAGGCCGCAATACCGGAGATCGGCCCCGGCAGCAGAATGTTGTCAATAATGCGCCCGTCTGCCTCGCACAGATCTACCACCGTGATGCTAGCGTCTTCTTCGTTCTCTGTGAACAATTTACGCCCGCTGGGTGAGAGCGTCAGACGATGCGCATTGTGCGATGGCAGCTTAATCATTTTCTCCACCCTATCGGTAACGGGATCGATGACTGCCACGGCCGCACTGTTTTCACAGCAGAGGTAGACTTTTCCATCGCGGCCCAATTGGCCACTGTGGGGCGACTGCAACGGAGATAAATCGATAAAACCGCTGATCTGGCGTTTGCGTAGATCGATCACCGCCACTTTGTGACCGGGGTGGGGATTGTCTCCATGAATGCCGTCACCATAGATCGGCACATAGGCTTTCTCTTGCTCAGGCAACATCAGTAGCTCATGCGGACGCGGCGGAAACGCATTCAGCTCCTGTTGCACGGCAAAGGTGTCGGGATCGAGAAACAGAACCCGATTCCCCTGCTTATCGACCGCCAGTAATCCACGGTTGTGTGGCTGCATAGTGCCTCCTTTGTGTTAACCACCTCGTCTAAGCGTAGTTAACCTGCATCAGGAAGGGGCAAATCCCTGCCAGGCCAGCGAAAAATGTAGCCGCTTTAAACCATTTGAATGCGGGTATTTTTTATCTAAGCCGCAGCCAGCGCCAAGGCCAAGTTATTTTATTAGGAATAGTCCTAATGATGATTAATTATAAAATCAGTCGGCCATTCAATTATTTCCGGGAAATTTTACCCTTAACGGATCCTTCATTTTCCGTTTTATCTGAAAGAAAAAAAAAGTCATAGCCTCTAAGGCCAGAATGCTTTATTAAGCTGATGTGAGTACTTTTTACACACAGCCGTGAGGAAATATAAGAGCGCATAAGCTGCCAGCATCAGGGAATCCTTGCCACCATAATCACAATAATCAGGTGCACCATGAATAAAAAACGTCTCCAGCCAGCGCTCGCGCTCTGGCAGAACTGGAAAAGAATCGCTTTTACCAGCCAGACATTACTGCAGAAAAAACAGCATACTGCGCTCTGCGCGCCGGAGTACGATCCTAGCGAAGAGGACAATATCGTGTTGTTTTCTGGCGAAAAGTCGCTGCCAGAAATACCGAAAAAAGTGTGGATGTATTGGGATAATGAATATTTACCGAAATCCATGATGTTAAATATTCAAAAGCTGCGCAAAGATAATCCTGATCACGATATCTATTTGCTCAATCGATTAACGGTAAAAGAAGTTTTACCTGATTTTATTTTCACCTCAACATTATTAAGCGAACAGCAAAAAAGCGAAGTCATTCGTCTGGAACTGCTGTTGCGCTTCGGCGGTATTGCCATTGATTGCAGCACGCTGTTATTTGAAGATCTCTCATGGGTACATCGTGCTCATCAAGAGCGCTGCATGGATGTGATTGGTTATTATCGTGAAAACTCCACCGTCAATTATCTGGCGCCAGTGATTGAAAACTGGTTTCTGGCGGCGGCTCCGAATAACCCGTTTATTCGTGAATGGCAGAAGCAATACGCCCCTATCAAACATCTGGGTGAGCAGAATTATTTCAACGAGCTCAACAAGCGCGATGACTTTTCACTCCTGACCCAGAAAATTGATCAACCGCAGCAGCAGTTGGGTTCATTGGCACAACAGGCGGCGATGCGGGAATATCGTCGGGTGAATCTCTATCTGCGCAAATGTGAAGCCAACGCTTACTATTATCAGCGTTTGAGCGGCTGGAAAAGCGAGGCGTTTGCACATGCCATCCTGTTCAACCAGCGTCCTATGACGCCACCACCGGTGATTAAGCTCAGCGGTAACGAACAGATGCACCTCGACTTCAACCTGCGTTTAGGCAATTACAACCGCAGCAGCCTGCTGGGTGAGATGATGCAGCCGCATGCGGCGATGGCGTTGGCTTCACCCATCAACAAAGCGCGCGCGTAGCCAGTGGATAAAGGTGGTCACCGCCCGTGGCACCTGTGCCGCATACGGGCGCACCACCCACAGCCGATCGGCAAAAGCATCCACGGTTTGCCACTGCGGCAGAACCTGTTGCAACGTGCCTGCTGCCAGCGCCGCTGCGGCGCTGAAATCGGGCAGCATGGCAATGCCCAGCCCTTGCAACGCGGCATCGCGTATTGATTCGCTGTTATTGGTGGCAAAATTACCCTGAATTTTCACCTGCACGGATTCACTGCCGCCACTCACCGGGCGGAAACGCCATTGTGGGGATTCCAGACCACGCGGGTAGTAGAGGCAGTTATGTTGCTGCAACGATTCTGGCACCTGAGGCACACCGTTTTGCGCCAGATAAGCCGGCGAGGCCACTAACAGCGCGCGCGTCTCACACAGCGGCAACGCCACATGGGTTTCGGGCAATGTCTGGCTGTGGCGGATGGCGAGATCAAATCCTTCACTGCCTAACGACACTAAGCGATCGGTAACATCCAACTGCAGCCGCACCTGCGGATACTCTCGCAAAAAATCACCGATAATCGGCACCAGCTGCTGACGTGCAAACGCCACCGGCGCGCTGACACGCACCAGGCCGCGAACTGGCCCGGCCTCATCACGCACGCTGAAAAAGCTTTGGGCGATGCGCGCGAAAGGATCGCGCAACTCATCCACCAGCTTCTCGCCCGCCGAGGTCAGACGCACACTGCGCGTGGTGCGCTGCACCAGTGACACCCCCGCCATCTCTTCCAACTCTTTAATCTTTTGGCTCATGGCCGCTTTGCTGACATCTAATCGTTCAGCTGCACGAGTAAAACTGCCCAGTTCAGCCAGCACCGTTAGCCAGTGCAAATGCACCCAGAGTGCATCAGTTTTGATTTCTTTCATATGGATTGTTCAAAATAATAAATAATCATTTCAACCAGCACGCTTTTTCTTTCCTGCAGCAAGCGGCAGCATAAAGCCACATCCTACTCTTATCTTGTGAGCAAAAACGAGGGTTTATTTATGCCGTTACTGACTTTTGATGTGATTCAGGGCCGTTCTGAATCAGAAATTCGTACCTTGCTGGACGCCGCGCACCGCGCGGTATTAACCGCGTTCAAAGTACCCGCGCGGGATCGCTATCAGATTGTTCATGAGAATAAACGCTATCAAATGGTGTTTCAGGATACCGGGCTGGGTTTCGAGCGGACCGATAACCTGGTGATGGTGCGCGTGTACACCAGCCCAAGAAGCGAAGAACAGAAAACGCTCTTCATGGCAGAGTTAGCGCGCGAGTTGCAGGAAAATTGTGGCGTGCAGGGCAACGATCTGATGATCAGTTTTATCACTAACAGCAAAGGCGACTGGAGCTTTGCCGACGGCGAAGCGCAGTATCTGACTGGCAAGCTCTGATCCCTCCTCGCCCCTCGCTGGCAGCGACGCGTGCGTTGCTGCCAGGTCAAACCATAGTCAATCTAAACCTGCCTTAAACGGATCGGAACCCGCCGCACAATTCTGTGTGGTTATGTTGCAGCACTGTGACAGCCCATATAAATTGACGCATAACCCCCAAAGAGGGCCGAGGGCGCAGGGATGGCGTCACTAATTTATGTGAGGATCAAACCTTGTCCGAGTTGGTTTCGGTTGTACTCTTTTTAACGGCAATCGCCGTTTACTCCTGTAAAGCCGGGCGAAATAAATTCTGGTTTATCCTGATCTTAGTGTTGCTCACGCTGTTTATCGTGCTCAATGCCACGCTGTTTGCCAGCAACTATTTTACCGGCGATGGCATCACCGATGCGGTGCTGTATACCCTGACCAACAGCCTGACAGGTGCCGGCGTCAGTAAATATGTGGTGCCCGCCATTGGATTAATCATTGGCCTATTTTTGCTGTTTTGCCTGCTTTCCTGGCTGCTACGCCGCCGTAGACGGCCGCATCATTTAGGCTGGAGTTTACTGGCTATCGCCTGCGCTGCAGGTTCGGTGCAAACCACACCTGCTTTTCGTCAGGTGAAAGATCTTATTGCCTCGCACTCACGTTTGGCCGACTCTGATTTCGATAACTATTATAAGAGGCCCAATAAAACCATTCCCGAACCCAAACTTAACCTGGTGTACATCTACGGGGAGAGCCTTGAACGCACCTATTTTGATCAAGATGCTTTCCCCGGACTCGCGCCGGAACTGAGTCGCGAAAAAGACCAGAGCATCGATTTCAGTGAAACCGAACAGTTGCCAGGCACCGATTACACCATCGCGGGGATGGTGGCTTCGCAATGCGGTATTCCCCTGTTTGCGCCTTTTGATGGCAACGCCTCGGCCTCGCTTTCCAGCTTCTACCCACAGAATATTTGCCTCGGCGATATCCTGAAGAACTCCGGTTATGAAAACTGGTTTATTCAGGGCGCGGATTTACGCTTTGCGGGCAAGGACACCTTCCTGCTGTCACACGGCTTTTCGCCCGCACATATGTATGGTTCAGAAGAGTTAAAGAGCCGGGTTGCCGATCCTGGCTACCGCAACAACTGGGGTTTTTACGATGACACGGTGATGGACGAAGTGTTTGAGAAGTATGAAGAACTTTCACGTCAGCAAAAGCGGTTTGCCTTATTTACCCTGACGGTGGACACCCATCATCCTGACGGCTTTATCTCGCGCAGCTGTCAGCGTAAAAGTTACAGCTACGATGGAAAACCCAATCAATCCTTCAGCGCTGTGGCCTGCTCACAAGAGCATGTCGCGCGTTTGATTGCGCGTATCAAAGCGTCGCCCTGGTTTAAAAACACCATCATCGTGGTCAGTTCGGATCATCTGGCCATGAATAACACTGCGCATCAGTATCTGATTAAGCAGCCGCGCCGCGATCTGTTTATGGTGATTCGTGGTGACGAGCCACAGGCGGAAGTGCTGGATGGCAAACGCAGCACCCTGGATAACGGTGCCACGGTGCTGGATATTCTGGGTGGTGATAAGGCAATTGGACTCGGCCGCAGCGGCCTCTCTTCAACATCTTTATCGGCTCAGTTTGAAGACATGGCACAGAAGGTGACGGCATGGAAAGCCGATATCATTCAGCTGTGGAAATTCCCCAGTAAGATGGATGTCTTCACCATCGATCAGCCCAAAAACACCTTCAGCTTCTCGGGATCAACCTTCAAATTGCCGATTCTGTTCCGCGTCGGGCAGGATCGCGTCGAGCCACTGCCAGAAGGTGAATATTCTGCTCCACTGCGCTACCAGCTCGCGGACTTTACCGCCTTGGATAAATTCGTCTGGGTCGATCGCTGCTTCAAGATGGGCCGCTTATGGCAGCCTGATTTGGCCCTCTCTACCGATCTCTGTGTCGCCATGGGCCAGATGGGCGCAAAACCGACGGTAACGCGCATCGATAAACCGCAGTGGAAGGGCAAAGCGCAATTCCCGAAAGTCGAGGTGAGTGCCGCCACTTATCAACTTAACGAGCAGCAGATTCGCGTGGAAGATAATGCGATTCGCTATAACGCCGACAGCTTCCTGCTGACCGTGCCTGGCGCCCCCACTGGCGTGAAAGGTTTCACCGGGATCTCACGGCCCGAGAGCTGGGGAAGATGGTCGAATGCCAATCTGGCACCGGAAGTGAACATCGAATATGTCGATCCGTTGCCCGCCCGTTTTGATCTGGTGATCACCGCACGCGCCTATGGCCCTAATGCGCATCGGCCCATCCCGGTGCGCGTCGGTGATGAGGAGCAGAGACTGAATCTCGGTGATGAATTCTCTACCACCACGCTGCACTTCAGTAACCCCAACGGCAGCCACAATCTAGTTATCGCGCCGCCGGAGCCCCAGCTCTCCAACGATGGCAACATCACGGGCCAGGATCCACGTAAATTGGGTATCGGTATGGTGGAGATAAAAATAATTCCACAGCCGTAACGCGAACTATTTCTTTCACAAATCAAGGCCTGCCTGTGCGCAGGCCTTTTTATTAGCCATTCACGTTACTCATTGTAAGCATTGATTTTTTCCGAGGTAGCGCGCAAAATCCATATCGTCACATTGAGAAACTATCACCCTCTGGATACGCTTACTTCTTCATGGAACGACACCAGAGGAAATAAGGATGATATTGACAATGCTTAACACTCATAAAGCCTATAAAGCGTTGCAGGACGCGGGCGTTGCGGACAAGCAGGCCGAAGTCATGGTGGATATTTTTGCTGACATGCAGCAAGAAAATGCCTTAACCAAATTCGACTTGTCGCAAGCAACGGAAATCTTAGTACGGGAACAAGGAGCGACCAACCAGCGCATTGATTCTCTTGAACGGCGTTTCGACAAGTTCAAAACGGAGGTCAATCAGCGATTTGACAAAATCGATGAAAGATTCGATAAAATCGATGTGAAATTTGAAAAGATCGATGAAAGATTTGAAAAGATAGATGCGAAATTTGAAAATATCGATGCAAAATTCGTAAAAATAGATGAAAAGTTTGAAAAGAACGACCAGCGGTTCGAGAAAATTGATGAAAAACTCAGCCAGCACGATGCTAAATTTAACGAATTAAATCAGCGCATGCAGATTGGTTTCACCGAGCTAAAACAAGACAATGTCTGGATGAGGCGCATCATGTTCACTATCGCCACCACAATGATCGCGTTTACCACCAAATATCTGTTAAGCATCTGAGCCGGGCACCCCGCCCGGCTGTCAACTTGCTCTTAGCGCAGCGCCTGCAACTTTGCGCGCTGCGTACCATCCTCATTAAAATTGTCTGATGCCAGCCAGCGCTCAAAAGCCTGTTTCAACTGCGGCCACTCCCCATCAATAATGGAGAACCAGCAGGTGTCACGGCTGCGGCCTTTGTACACGATTGCCTGACGAAAGGTGCCTTCAAACTGAAAACCTAACCGCAATGCTGCCTTGCGTGACAGCTGGTTGCAGCTATCGCACTTCCATTCGTAGCGACGATAACCCAATTGCTCCAGTGCGTAGCGCATCAACAAATAGTGCGCTTCCGTTGCCATACGGGTTTGCTTGAGCAGCGGCGAAAATGCCACATGCCCGATTTCGATTGAACCGTGCGTGGTGTCGATGCGCATCAGCGCCAACGTTCCAACCGCACGCTCAGTCTGCAGGTCAATCACCGCGAAATGCATGGGATCGCGCCCCTGCTCAAGCTTGCTGGCATAGGCCAGATAGGCCTCCTCAGCGGTGAAAGGCTCAGCAAACATGTAGGTCCAGTCACGCCCGTCGCTGGCCTGCGCATAGGCAGCATAGAGTTCGCGCCCATGGCGTTCAGCACTGAGTGGTTCCAGTCGGCAATAGTGGCCGGTAAAGGTCTCATAAGCGGGCCAACTGCGCGATTGCCACTCTGGCAAAGGTGCGCCTACCGGTTGTCCGTATTGGTTCGTGTGTTGCGTCATCGCTCAGTTCCTTTGTCAGAGAATACCTGTTGCACAGCGTGCCAGTTCGCTGGCATGTTAAAAAGCACCACATTCAGTGAAATTTATGGATCCACGAAGAATCATAATGAATGAGAGTGAATTGCACAGCCTGCTACTGGCACCGTTACTTCCCGAGGGCGCACTTACGCTGCAGCAGCAGCTATTGCAGCGTATTAAACAGGCCATTCTGACAGGCGCACTCTCCGCAGGAACGCCTTTGCCCTCAACGCGTCAATTGGCTGCCGACCTTAGGGTGTCTCGCAATACCGTAACCGGCGTTTGGGCACAGCTACAGGCTGAAGGCTTTCTGGTTAGCGATCGTCAGGGCAGCCGCATCAGTCCTTTCGCGCAGCAGCCACCCACCTCCCATCACGACATCAGCGCCAATGACCTTCTATTACCGCCAAGAGTGGCGCAGCTTAGATCTAACCATCGCCCCCTAAGCCAGGAAATGGCGCTACGGCCCGGTGTTCCAGCGCTGGCACACTTCCCGCTGGCCCAGTGGCGGCGAACGCTTAATCGCGTGATGCAGCATCAGCCACAACAACTCCTCGGCTACGGTGATCCGCTCGGCGAGCCTACTCTGCGTGCCGCGCTGGCTCAACATCTGGCACTGGCGCGCGGCGTCCGCTGTTCACCGGAGCAAATCGTCATTACAGAAGGCGCACAGCAGGCGCTGACGCTGTGCGTGTCTCTTCTAAGCCAGCGCGGTGACATCGGTTGGGTGGAAGAGCCGGGCTATCGCGGAGCAAAAGCCGCCATGCGCCTTGGTGATATGCGCGTTGAGCCTATTCAGGTGGATGCACAAGGCCTGGCTCCGCAAACCCGTGACTGGCAACAGCGCCCGCCGCGACTGATCTACACCACCCCAACTCATCAATATCCTACAGGCGTGGTGATGAGCGCGCCTCGTCGTCTGGCCCTTCTCGCCACAGCGCGCCAACATCAGTCATGGATTATTGAAGACGACTACGACAGTGATTTCCGTTACAGCGGCGAACCGATCGCTGCGATGCAAGGCATGTTGCAGCCATCACCGGTGATTTATGTGGGATCGTTCAGTAAAACGCTGTTTCCGGCACTCCGCATTGGATTTATGGTGCTGCCGCCCCAGCTATTGGCCCTGTTACGTCCGGCCTTGCATGAGTTACTGCGCGGGGGAAATCGCCCCGATCAGCAAGCGCTGGCCCAGTTTATTCACAGCGGGGATTACAGCCGTCATCTGAGCAAGATGCGTCGTCTCTATCGCCAGCGACAAACCAGCTTGCGCGAAGCGCTGCTGCTAACCCTGGGAGCGCAGACGTCTTTGCTGGGCGGCGAGTGCGGCATGCATCTGGTATTGCGCCTGGCTGATACACAACAAGATGCAGAAGTGGTGGAGAGGCTGATGGCCAGCGGCTATGCGCCCGGTGCCCTGTCGGGGTTTTATCTGGGAGAGGAGAAACAACAAGGTTTGGTGCTCGGGTACGGCAACAGCAGTACCAGCCAAATCATTGCTGGCGTCGCACGCATCGCGCAGTGCCTAAGCGTGAAGTAGCGGCGGCCTGATAGCCGCCGCGACAAAGGATTAACCTTTGAAGAAGATATCGCCTGATTTACCCATCACGATCTTGCCGCTGTCATCGGTAATCAGGATGTAGTTGGCGTTAATATACGTCCAGTGGGTGCCAGGCTGCGGTGCCGGCAAATGGCGCGGCTGCCACTCAACGATGGTGTACTGCTTTTTGCGGTACTCATCTGGCACCACATCACCGACCTTGTACTCTTTGTAGTCGATGATAATGGTGTTCAGGTCGTAGTTATTCTTTCCTACGGGTGCATCCTGCATGCCATTTTGTGATGGACGAATCGGTGCTACATCACCGGAAGATTCCGCCGGTTCAGTGCTGGCCGGTGCATCAGCTGCAGGTGCCTGAGTTTGTGCATCAGGCGCAACCTGCTGCACCTGTGGTGGCGGTGGTACGTTGTCCGTTTGCTCGCCTTCAGCCAGTGCGGCTGGAGTCAGGCTCAAAGCGCCCAGAAAAATTCCTGCAGAAAGAAGGGTGACGTGTGTCCTGCGCATTGGTGATTTCCACTCTGGTTAATTATTAACTGTCCAATTTACTGACAAGTGCAGCACGCAGAAGGT
>Ga0157363_1001607_pt1 | contig 19020 bp, 8 predicted proteins | sample AttsexASBM1_FD_111477 | JGI IMG/M metagenome (GOLD analysis project Ga0157363, IMG submission 111477) | Fungus gardens microbial communities from leaf cutter ant in Ribeirão Preto, State of São Paulo, Brazil - Atta sexdens ASBM1 | ecosystem: Host-associated > Fungi > Mycelium > Unclassified ... | reverse complement strand
TAATCTTTTCGCACGGCGAGGGAGTCACTGATCCGTCGTAGTCACTGTGCGTTTGCATCCCTTTCCTCGACATTTCAATCTTAACAAATCCACCAACACAATGGCACTCTCCTCTCCCCGTCCATTCCGTTTCTTCTGCTTTTCACCGTCAATATGGGTGCAGCCGTTGTGTATATACTATATGGGAAAAGAGAAACGGGAGCAAAACGAGAGAAGCTCGTGCTCGGCTTCTCTCTCCGGTCCGGGCTAAAAATACTCCTCTTCGCACACTACCCCTCCCATCTTCTCGCCCTCTTCTCTTCCCGATCTTTCTCCCTTCCTCTTTCGCTTCGTTCCTCCTCGCTTTTTCTGGATCTCCGTTCCACGCGCTTACCTCGCTCACAGTCCTACCGACTCTGTCCCTCAGTCCCTCTGTCCCTTGCCTGCACCAAACCGTTGCTTTCTCGCTATAAATAAAAAAAGAAAAGAAAAAAGAAAAAATAACGAGAGCAGCACGCTGGTATCTTGGGCGAAGAATAATTAGAAACGGTCCTCTCTCGTCCCCAGAAGAGGAAACTGACATCGCGCAAACATTTTCCACCTTGCGCTGTTACCTATTACTGGGTTTTGATAACATGTTGTCTTTCTTCCAATTTCCCTTCTCACAAATCACATTTCAATTATTCGACGATTACGTGTATACGTCGTGTCTGCGCACAATTTTACATAATTAGTATTCAGACGCCACTAGAATTATTCACTCAGATTCAGTACGTTCTTTCCTTGGCTCTCCGCCACGTCGCCAAGTCGAGCATTCCGGGAAAGCGGGAATCTAATAAAGAAGGGAAAATATGCTTTAGAGGCGGACAAGAATATATATTTCGAAAGTTCGGCGAGATTAGCGTATTTGCATGAGCGCGCGCACGTACAAGTTGTGTACACGCATCGTTCGCGGTGACTCTATAGGCGATCTTACTTCGAGCGGTACGGTACGTGGCCCCGTTCCACGTCTGGCAAAGTCTGCCTCACCTCCGGCGAAGTTCCAAGACGTTCTGTTGGCGGTGTCTAAACGCGAGAACTTGCCGAGAAATCTACGGTATATTGTGTACGTTGCGCATAAAGTTATATTGGACACTCTGCTACGCTCGTAGTCGCAGTCGCTCATGATTCAGATCTCTGCGGCACTTGCATGGATTGCATAAAAGCTTCAGAATCACTCTTTTCATAGCCGACAGAATGGTACCAATCAGCATTCATTATAATCGCCATTGCCCGTTTCTATCATTGTAAATTAACTTTAATTTCGGTTCCACAATTTATACCCTTCATCATTTTCTAATTTTTAAAACTGATGAATTGAATCGAGATTAAAATTAAACTACATTGATAGAAATGGGAATAAATAAATCTGTTTATATTTATATAAGCTTTTATTTCTTTATTTATTAATTTATCTGTGTATATTTTTTAGCGGCACAATGTTTTATAAATCTGATCTTCAATTATTATTGATAATCGATCTCCGATATTTAATCCAACACCCAGAGAAAAGTTTCTTTGATTTGAATATATAATTTCTTCAAATCAAATACATTTTTTTCTTTAACCGTATAGCAAAGAAACATTTCTTTAAATCGAAGGAACTTTTTATAAATGAAGATTTAAGAATTATATTTAATAAGAGAGAGAGAAGTTTATATTTTTTAGACCTTATACAATTTTATGATGATAACGTATCATTAATATGTTGTCGCTTCTTCTCAAATATCAAGACGTAAAGTATATCTGATTTTCGGATGCTTGTATAGTGATTATTTATCGAAGTTAGTGGTCGTTAGTAGATCTATCCTAGCGTATTCAGATACACTTACATCGCAAGTTGGCGCTCACCGGAGATATTTTTGGGTCGCCCTATGTGCGTTGGATGATTCACGCTACGGGAGAGAAGACGCTGAAACGTCCAAAGAAATTCTGTCGGGGGATTTAAAGATGGATGGAGTATCGCATGAATACCCCTCAAAGCTCATCCACGAAATAGTACACAAAGTATCTTAAACGATACGTTTATCCCACGGCTCCGTTATCGGTCGTATGAACTGTTGGTGACGAGGGATATCATTCTTTCCTGTCGCTGTTATGAAGTCTATTAGCATACGCGAAATAGGCAAACTTTCGCATACCCCAAAGTGGCTTTTGGCTTGCTGATGGCTTCGAGACAATTCCTCTCTCACGAATAACCTGAACTTTCGACGTGTATCATCGTCGCCGAATAAAAGCGACGATGTGAGGAAACATATTATGGAAAACATATGGCCGTAATAATCACACCGTTCGTATGAAATAAAAATCTGAATATCGATCGAGGCTCTTTTTGACGGGAGAATAATTCATCATCACGGGAATATTGCATCAGTATACATAGTGTCAATGAGACACTTTGCGTACTTTTTTTTATTATAATGAAAGAGCTACTGTTATCTACGCGCGTTATTACAGATAATTAAATGATACATCTATGTCAAATATAATTTCTGATTTTTCTTTTTTTTTTTAATATTTTAGCAAAGTGGACATAATTTTGACATTGTTGAATATATTTTTAAACTTGAAAATAAATCCGTTATATAATCGAAATAATCGAAAAGTGTCGCGAAATTGTTTTATGTTATTGTGATATATTATTCAGAAAATATTTCGCGTTTCCGCAAGCGACGCAGACATTTATAAGATTTTCCTTGTTAACTGATGTAATTTGCTTTACGACTGAAAAAAGATATTTGCTCGCCATTAGCGTAGCGTCTGCCGTGCATTAGCGACGCTATTATTATCGTGTTTGCCTTGCAGATACGCGCGCGGTAACAGCGCGTCTCTTTGTTCCTGGTGAATATGTTGCACAGACAAGTTGCGAACTCGTAACTGCAGAGCAAAATGCGTATTTATTCCCGGTTTACTTATAACTATGAGTTTATATTCTCCGATGTGTGCGACTTTGTTAAACGTATCATTTTTTTTATCGCAAGTACATGCAAATTGAAACACTATCCTTTTGTAATAAAATTATTCACTTCGACTAAATGCTCAATATGAATTAAATGCCATTATTTTATTTTTGTCTTATGAAATTCAATAAACAATAAAAATTTATAAGTATAATATCGTCTGAGGAATCTGTCTATTTCTGTGTAAGCAAGATTTATCTTTATATTTACGCGCTGTAAAGAGTGTAAGGGATATAAAAAAAATATACGGCATATCGTGTACCTGGAGTCGATAACGCTTTAAAAAAACATGATCGCGCGTCGTTGCGTGCGCCTCCACTTAAATCCGGAGTTCAGGAACTAGAGATAAGGGGAAAAAGGTGGAAGGAAAATACCGAGGTTGAAAAGAAGAGCAGCGACGGAAGAAGAGGAAAAAAATCGAATTAAATCGACCGGAGCCATGAAGGAAAAAGCCACGGACGATGTGCGGCAACAGTTTTACGATTCAGGCGCGCGACTGAAGGAATGGCAGAAACGACGGGGGTGTATATACGGCAAGAGGACGAAGCGATGCGAATTCCATTCCATTAGTCGGCCGTTAACGATCGAACGTGTTCACTCGTCCGTGTGCACGCAGGATATATCCACGGAGAGTTCTTTCGTGGAGGTCCTGTGGAATGCAGAGAGAAACCTGCTACCATTCTCTGTTCCCTCTGACCCGAACTACCCCTCGGGCCTCGTTTTTCCCCTACCCGCGATTTCTCCCTGAAACGGCGTAAAGGATTTTCGATTACGTTTTGTCGCCGCTTTTGTTCCGCTCTGTTCCGTTTCGAGCCCACTTGACGTGCTCTTTCGTATCACGTAAAAAAAAGTCCTCGTGTCCCTTCTCCGATTCTTTATTTAACCGACATTCAATCCTCTTTCCCGGGGTCAACTTATATATATATATATATATATATATATATATATATATATATATTTTTTTTTTTTTTATTTTTCGTGTCGCGCCCTTCTTATTTGCAAATTTATATTCTTGTGAAATTAACTTCGGATTAAGTTGCAATGTATAATTATTAAACTTATCGCCAAGTAAATATTGATTTCGCAGTCGCAATTAAAATAGATAAATATAAATACCTTTAGATATATTCGTTATTTAGTAAACAAAGAATCAGGCGATCAGATATATAAAACTTCGAAGAAAAGTTTTCGAAAGAAGAGTAATCTATTGCATATTCGATTATACAAGAGAATTAATTATAAAAATATAATTATTTGTGATTAATTGTTACTCGATGAAATGTTTCCTTTCTAATAAAAATTCTTTGGAGTGAAATCTCATTCTGGAGTGAAAATTGAGCCAGTCTTGAAAAAGAGTCAATTTTCAATCTTTAAGAGTAAGATTTCACTTTCCAGAATGAGATTCATTCTAAAGGTTTTATTAGGGAGGGTCTTTTTTTTTATTTAATTCGCTCATATAAAAAGTACAATTATTAACTTCGTTCGAACAAGATATTTCAGAAAGTAATTTGGAGTCGCAGAACATTATTGTCAGCGTACGAAAACGATTTGGTACAATAGAAGAACAAAACGTGGCCAAAGTAGGGAACCGCAACTCTTCGGATTCTCCTCATATCGTGCCCGCCGAGCGCGGTTTCTCGACTCCGCTGGAGCTTGGAAATTGAATTTCGGTGGCGCGCGCGCGGCTTTCTAATTCGAATTTGAGGTTTCTCGCGGAACGCTCGTACATTCGACGAAACGGCCGGATCAGGTCTAACGGCGGGATTTATTCGACTTCACGACGGAAGAAAGGAATGGTTGGTGCCAGCCGAGGTGGGAAGTGGGTCGGATACGAGGCGAGGCGAGGCGAGAACGAAGAGAGGGTCGCGACCACAGACACCAACCGAAAGCGCGAAACTATAGAGACTAACTGGTAGCGAGAGGGGATGCGAGGGATTTATGGACCAACGAAGACTTACGACACCTGTTCGTATATCTACAGGGTGACGTCCAACTAAAAGCGACCAAGATTAGATATCCTGATTGGTTTGCGATTGACGTAACAGTGAACAAAACCTATCGTTTAATACTCGATTATGTTATAGATTTAATGTGAAGTCTCAGATAACGGATATTTTGAATTAGTCGAAGGAATTATTGAAATAAAAGTCGCGGTAGCTCTCGGGACACCTCGTGTATATACATGGTATCCTCTGCAGCCATTTCGCGGGCATCCATGCACAAGCGACGACATTTCAAATACGCGTCAGGCGCGACATCACAGACGACTGCAAACGCCAGCGGCGTTATGCGATAATTCCCAACTTCTCCAATTATCGTTTCATCCCCCTCTCCCCCCGTCGTCTTCGCGCCATCGGAGAAAGGAGGTCGAAAGAGAATAAACCTGGGAAATAAGATTCAGGCTGACGTAGCCCGAACCGCGCGACCGGCCCGCAAACCGTCGCGTCGGGAGAAATAAGTATTCGCCGTGATCGGAATCGTGCAAGATCTAGAGGGATTTGATCGAATTAAAGTTTCGGCAGTGACGCACGAAAGACCGTCGTCGTTCACTGAGGGAATCGATGGAACGCGAATAGCAGCTCCTCAGCAGGAAGAAAGAGGAAGCGTCGAGAGATCTCATTAAGATGACATTGCTCGACTACGCAGCAAATGATCGCGTTACTCGCGAATCGCGTGTTCGAAATAATCAGAAAAATCTCGTTCTTTTATCGACGGGATTCGAATCGCACCGAGAACAATTTAATCTAATTTTCATGACGCCGCGTTCAATTAAAACTGCATTTGATACGTATGTAAAGAGGCAAAGTATTTTCGACGTGCCGTTTTACATTTCAATTTTCACTCGAAATGCGAGCCGGATTCAAATGCGTCGCAAATGAGACATCAGCTTTTAAATTGGATGATAACTGTTCTAGAAAAACAGCTCTTGGCACGTGGAATTGCTCGATTTTCTGCCATACGAATTACTTAGGCTTTTATTCATCACTTAAGGCTTTTATTCACCACTGCAGCCGAGACTGCAACATTAATCCTAGAATAATAACCGTAAATTCTTGTGAGTATTAGATACTATGGTTATGATAACATAAGAAACGTGTATCAACTGTGATAATATATTTAAGACGGATAAGATAAAAAAGTAATAATAAGGATAAAAGGAAAAATAGGAATAGGGAAATAAGCAATTGAAGCAGAATATCATATGAGAAAGGTATAGGTGGATAAATGAAATAGGAATAATAATAAGTCAATAATACAAGTCCCCTTCTCTTAACTTTATGTAAATGCTGAAGAGAATACAACCTATTCTATTTTAATCATAAATTCTTAAATGTTTTAATCATCATTACTATACAAGTTTTGGAAAGCGAAAAATAAAACGTATTTCTTGGTCTTATACAAAATATGTATAATCTGCTTAAAAATATCAAGAGAAACGTGTGTAAAAATTACGAAAATTGTCCCGGACACACTGTGCTCTATGGCGTATTCCGGAGTCAAAGTTGTCGGATATTTCTTTCGCAATTGATACGAATTGACGCTGCACACAAACTATAACTTACCGATCAGTTTGCCGAACTGCGCTGGAGGCTTCCACTCTGGATAATGTCGTGGGAATCGCGCTCTCGACCAGTAGGTCCTCAGCATGACCTTGTAGAGCGCCAACTTGTCCTGCTTGTCCTGCTTCTCTTGCCGGTCCTGGGCGTACGAGCCGCATTGGCTGTGCACGGAGAGGAATCTCGTGGCGAGCAGAAGCAGCAAGAGCACCGACCACCGGTGCCACGTGCCACGGGACATCTGCGGGAAAAGAGAAAAAAAAAAGAGAATAAAAAAGATCGTCGTCAAACGTCTATCAACTTGGTTGATACCATACGTGAACGTGTCCGCGTGTACGTTGCATTCTTGGAACGCTTTGAAACTGCGTACGATGAGGAATTCGAAGTGCGAATGTGCGCCAGGAACGTTATTCTCGATAGTTTTTCCGAGCGTGTTTCCAACAAAATATTAAAAGAAACGTGAAACTTTTCTAAAGTGCTCCGCACAAGGAAACGTCAAGAAAAGATAAAGTTGCAGAACGACCTACAAGTGCAACTACTCCGAGTAGTAATTCCTACCATTACTACTACACGATATACCATCCGGGGAAAATATAAAGCTTATCTCTTATCGGGGAATGGACTGAAATAGAATAAAGTGGGGTAACAATTCATCATGTCCTGGGGCCGCGCAATCATCTGATATTTCCGTTGATGTTGCCTCGTTTTATAACGACAGGACAGGCGTCTAGCCATTACATGCGTCTTGCATAATCACGCGTTATCGCGAGGTTTGAATAAACAGCGAAGAATAAAAGTAAAATACACGTATAAGACTTCACTTATCTTCACTTATCTTATAAATATTTTTTTAATTTTTCGATAAAAAATTGGATTATTATGAATTAACCTTTTAATTTAATATTTTACTGTTTTCATGAAATTCTCAGGAAAAGATTGATTCTAATTTTATCGAAAGATTCGTCATTAGAATCAAATGCTCCTGAAAATCAATCTCGAGTATGATAACGAATGCATGTCCGGGAGAACATATATGGACATGTATGGACATGTATGGATACATATGATAATTCAGAATAACAGTGCCTACGGAAATGGATGTGCACTGCCTTGTATTGTTAAGCAGCTCCACAGTAGTAACCCGGTTTCGGCGCGGTAAACAAAATTGATCCGCAGGCATGTCGACGAAAGAGAGAAGACGCGCCGCGCGTTTCCTCGCGTAACTGCTGAATAATTCAGGTGGCGCCAAGAGCTCGGTACGCGCGGAGGGGAGAGAGGTTAATTCCAGGGTTCTTTTACACGGATGCAATCAAAAGGATAACGCAGTATTATCGCGCAGGCGGATAAAGATGACACTCGGTGAACCCGCGCCGTTACGTTCCTTCATCCATCGTATAAGAGCACATGCCGATTTCTTTCCTAAATGAATCCATTATAACCTTGATGATAAAAAGAGAGAGGTCGAACGTTTTTCAATTATCATCTTATCCCTGGAAACGATCAGGAAAAATGTTCGCCGTAAAAACCGCCACTATCGCCTGCTCTCGTATACGTATGCTCCTCCCGAGTCGCATAAATCTCGCTTTAAAACTCCGTAATCTACGTAATACGTAATCTACTGATTGAAGATCGGGAATCAGGTTGTTCTTCTTCCCAGATGATTATGCGAAATTGCATGGGTTACGCGATCATATCCCGCGAGCGAGCAAGTGTGCTCCTCGCATGTTTACGTATGCAGATCTGCGCGCGTTCGAAATTCAAATCGTATTCGAATCGTTTTTGCTCGGCCGACGGTACTCAGATCGCAAGCCGTCGAGATCTCGAACCGGTGGCGACGTTCCCGGATTTAGATTTTTTTAGCTGACCACTCGACTTTAAGAAAAATTTCGTCGCGTCGTGAAACCGTTCCAATGTGAATTGACGAACTATTATGCTATTCAATATTTTATAAAGTTTCTTTATCAAATAGAAATATTTGTAAAATATATTATTTTAAATTTATAATATATACTATTTTCGTATATAATATTTACAAAAATATTCTGTTATCTTTACATGTGGAAATATGTATTTATATGCAAATCATTTAATTACTACAAAATTACAAGCATTCTTTTCTAAATAAACATATGAGGTTTTAGAATAAAATAATTATTATTTTTGCTCTACATATAAGTAATAAAATTGTATGACAAAATTCTAAAATAAATGATATTTTAAGCGGCTCCTAGACATTCAATGTTATTGTACATTTTATATAATTGCCCCTTTTAATAACTCAATACAAACAATCTGAGAGTTCAATGTAGTCTCCAATAATATTTTGCAATATCAAATATTGTGTAATAATATTTAGATATTTTAGCTTTAGATATTTTAGTTTTAGATATTTTAATCGTCAAATTCCATATTGGTTGCCACTCGTATAAGGCATTGAATTGATGGTTATTAATAATCATTCATGAGAAATGAGAGATTTGTATAATATCTCTGTGGCACATAAGTATCTTTATGACATAAATATTGAATATCTTATGCTCAGGAATATTGCTCGAAAATATTATTTATTTATAGTAACGCTTAGAAAAGCTTCTCTCTGTAAATACAACATTTTAAGTGAGCCTTCTGTATCTCACCGCTAGCCTTTCTGGCTAAAGGACTAAAAAGTAAACAAACAGTTAATGAAAAGCACACGGAAAATATTTATATCCTTGCGCGAAACTCTTCGCGAACTTCGAATCCACCGCTGAGCATTTCTCTCCGCGTCGGATACAGCGAAATAACTACAGAACTTTCGATGTTCATCATTATTTAGTACATCTTTTCAATTTGGTATTGATCACAATTGCGCTGCGCAATTGTAAGAAATCGGATCCGAGGAAGACACGATTCAATGCATTCTGTATTATTCGCCGTCTTTTTGTGATATAAATAGTTTCTATTATTAGAAACCTCTTGTATATATTTGATACAGAATGCAAAAACACATATAATTTTTTTATAGAACGTTCTCTAGGACTCAACGTTTAACTTTGAATTGATTGCAAGAAATATTCAGTCTTCTTAGTTTTAATAGAAGTTTCATTAAAATTTCAACTTGTTATAAAATTATTTAATAAAATTGTTAAATCATGGGAAGGAAACTTATCACGTTACTTTATCTTTAATAGATAGACTTTTCGAAATGTTCTGATATTACTTTGTTTCTTGCAAAGAATAATATTGATCAACGAACGTTTTATTTTTTTACATTAAATGAAACAGTGTTACAGTATCTTTTATATTGATTTCAAATCTATTTGCCAATTTATGAAGAGGGCAAAAGTTTTGAATAACATACCTTCTTTTAATTTTTTTAATTAGATATAAATAAATAAGATTCGTAGCTACTTGAGTTTAACATAATTTTCTATTCATTTTAGAAGAATTCAAACAAAAATAAATCAAGTTTAATAAATAAATGTAATATATTAGGCTCCGACGAACAAAATTCAAATAATTAATATATAAAAAGACAAAGAAGCCATGCTCAATATTATACAATATTTATATGTAAAATAACAATGAAGAAATATACATATAGACGTTTCAATCTTTTTACATCATCTTCAGTGTGATAAATATTTTAATGCAGATTTTATACAATTTAATATCTTTTTAAATTTGACCTCCTATCAAGATTCTTACGCTTCGCAGATTGAATTAATCATAATTTCTTATGGAGAATGTGTGTGTGTGTGTGTGTGTGTGTGTGTGTGTGTGTGTGTGTGCGTGTGTATATTATCCACATGTAATCTAAATTGAACGTCTGAATCTCTAAGTCTAAATAAAAATAAATCATTTTTAATTAGGGAAAAGATGCAACGAGCTATTGTTAACAAAATATATAAGTTAAAAAATATTAGTTATCAAAAATTAGAACTCATGGAATAAATGTTAATCTCATTTTTATAATTAGTATAAAAAAATGCATAAAAATTATCCAACATTATCTATTTAACAAAATCATTGTGAATCAGTGTAATATGCCTATTTAGTTTCATTCTATTCTCTAAAATGCATCGCGCAGAAATGGAGCTCTCTGGTTATGGTCGTTCCTCTATTATTTTTGCGCGTGAAAACATGCGGGAAACATCTCTCTGGAGACCGTCCTCAATTCGCGGCTCGCGTCACTAACACGTTGCGTAAAAATCTGTAATTATAGTTCACTCTGAGAGTCGAGCTCGACGACGGAACGCAGAGCTGGAAGTAGTTTCGCCGGAGAGAATGGTTCTTGCAACCAGTAGTAACTGGGGCTGCAGTGAAACATTATTTAACCGAGTTCCCGCGAGCCACCCCCGCGAGCTGCAGCGGTAGGTAACTGAAAATTCCTTTTTGCTTTACAATTCATTATGTTTCATTACCGGAGTCGGCGGCGGGCGGACACACACGGGCACGAGTTATGTTTCTTGCGAGCCGACACTCTGCGGGCTCTGCATTCTCGCTCGGTCGTATTGCGAGATCTATAATACATCGTTCGTTTTTTAGCCCTGGTGACCCTATTCCGTCGTCATCGTCGTTGTTCTCGGAAAGTAGAAACGACGGCGACCAAGGGAAATGCGACAGTGGTGTACAAACGATCGCGGATGACGAAGAGTTTCAGACTTGGGGCCCGTCGCTAGTTTTCCTGGGTCGAGTGGTTGATTAATTTAATGGCCGCGGGGGCTGATTTCTCTCCTCTTTCTCTTTCTCTCTTTTTCCCTTGTATCTTTCGTCGGTTTGTTAGCGCGAATCTCCGTCTCAGTGTCTTCGAACTTCGTCTTTCCGCGCGCGCTTTCCGGTAAGCAACAAGTTGTCGCAAATCTGATTACTTGCTGGCACGTAAATAATGAAAAGCCCGGGAATCTTGTCCGAAAAGAAGAACTTTGCATGAATTTGTAAGGACAGCGCGTAATGTTTTCCAGCCAATCTTGTCAAAGAATAAATTGATTATCATTCGTAAACTCAAAACTCTTCGAGAATAAATGAGAAAATAATCATTTATTTGAATTTTTAACGTAACCCCAATATTTTCATTATTTTTATTTATATTGTCTTATTACGCTTTTGAAATCAACTTCTTTGTAGTCTCAATGTAACTTGGTGATCATATTATTTGTTGAACATTCCATATAATTCTGCGGAAACTAAGTTTTCGTACGACACGTTTCGAATAATTAGCTTTGGAGAATTAATAGTCACGCGTTGAATCTGAGACGGAACCACGTTACTGGTGCGGAGCCGGAGCGAGTTCGGATTTAGGGTTCCAAACCGTAGTTAATGGAATCTCCCCTCGCCAAAATCTGAGCTGCGCATTGCGCGAATACGTAATAGTTACTGCGTAATAATAATCTTAACTCACGGATGTAACTCGGGTTACCGAGACTCGCATCGGACACCGCACGTATTAAATATCATTGTCGGTTAAATGAACTATAGTTAATACATTGATATATATTACACACATGGCTTTAAAAAATCGAGATTACTAAATTGAGATATAAATTAAAATGGCACAGAGTCGAAATTTATGTCATTTCAAACATTTATATATATATATATATATATATATATATATAATAAATTTATATATATAGTAAAAAATATTTTGAAATTATGTTAAAACCGATTTATTAAAGTTCTCATTAAAATTTTGTATTAAATTTTTAACATATCCGAGTATTGACTTAACATTACGAGATTATGTCATTTGATTTTTGATGAATTTATGTTAAATTGACATCCAACATTTCTTAGTGTCAAATTAATGTAATTTATAAGTAATTAAATAACATAAAAATGATATAAAAGTACTAAATTTTCAAATAGAAATTTCAAAACAAGTAAAATACATGTTATGTTAACTTAACAAAAATGTTACTAAAAAATATGTTTGTACAGTTTGCTCACAAACTGTGCCAGTTACATATTTTATTTTAATTTTTTTACATATTATTTGGGCTACTTTCTGCATATTCATTTTGTATTAAATTTATACAAAAATTTGAACATTTGATAAAATATATTAAATTTAAACTTTCAAATTGTGCAAAATCATACTGTTAATTAATTTCATGAATTAATGGCAAAAAAGAGGATCTGATATTGAAATTTGTATTATTGGTATATAAAGTATCGTGGAGAAAATCGCGTAGTAGCGGAACATTCTATCACGCGCGACATTCTATCAGTGAGCTCGACAGAGAAAAGTAGAAACCACAAACACGCCTCAGACAGGAGGAAGTGCAGTGGCGATCGCTAGCGATGCACCGACGTGTGGAACTCTTTTTCGTGAAAGGAGCGCCTTCGATCTCCTGTTTACTAGCTCAATGTTGAGTGAACAAGTCGGTCAAAAGAGTCGAGCTTATTCGCGTAAAAGAAAGAATGTACGAATGTTCTCCGAAAACAAATTAACTTTCAACGCAAATCGTTTCTGTTCGTTCGATGTATCTGCCAAAAAAACTTATCAGTAGGGTTTCAAAAGCACTTTGCGAAAGTGCCTTTCTACGGAATTTCGGCTTGAGGGAAAGAATCGATATATAAGGGAAGTGCTTCGTGCTTTAGAACTGAGATGAGGGATCCTGTTCCTTATTAAACACACGAAAGGTACGCATGAAAAGTTGGGATCAATCTCATGAAGCACGCGAAAAAGCCACACTTTTAGCGCCTCAACGATCACCGATCAAATTTCAAAAATTACAAATCGCAGAGGATGTTGCACTGATATCAAATGACATTTTTAGAAACGTTTGATAAAAATCATGTATCGAGATAAAATCAGTCATTTGCACTGTCAAAAAAATCGATACTATGTGAATCGCAAATCCATACGTGTCATAAATGCCTTCATATGTGTGATCATAATTTAATTTTCCATATAAAAATAACGCACTTTATTATTGCTTACGCAAAGATGCACATTTAATTATTTAAACGTGTAATACAGTTTGTTATTTTTACACAGAAATTTAAATCACACCCACATACATGAAGGTACTTGATTTCTACACAGTTGTGAATTTGCAATGCACTTGAATTTTGTGCATACATGTGACATATGTGATTTTTCTCCACACCATTTTACCTTTCCGACACCTTCGGAAGCGTCTCGCTCCCACCCTCCACAAGTCTACAACCCCTTTCTTTCCGGATTCCGAATTGGCGTGGGAGGACGACGAAGTGGACAGGAATACTCGTGAAACACCTCTCACACGTATATATCACACAGACATCGCGAGGTCAAGATTTCGTATTGCGTATCGCGACGCGCGGGAGGGAGGAAGAGAATGTCGAGCGACACAGGTACGACGTGAAGTGATTTTCTTTTAATCTCTCCTTTTTCCCCCGGCCGATCGCTCAGAATTCGCGAATTCGGCCTCTCGGCCGAGGAGGCGCCGCAACGACGGCGACGGCGACGCGCACGAATTTGGTCACGGAAAGCGGGAGAGGTTCTCACGTTTCACGACGGCGCGCGGCCTCCTCGTCCACCGCGAATCCCCCTTTTCGCCGGGCACGAGAGAGTCGAGAGTCGAGAGTCGGGACCGATGCGCGACGTTGACGGATCCTCCTGATTCGAGGGTCGCCGCGGTACTGTGAGCGACTGTGAGCGAGCGCGGCCCGTACACCGTACACCGTACAGCGTCGCGCGCATCCGCAAGTACGTTAGTACGCAACTACGAGCCACCTCACCCCCTTTATCGCTCGACTTTAAACTCGCGCTCTCCCGATTCTACCACTGGGACGCATTAATTTTGCGCTCATTTTCCCTGAGAAACGGCGCTTATCATCTGGCGGAGGATTATTTGGACCCAACTTCTTCGAGTCATCGACAATGAAAAGAAATGAAGGGAAACCCATTCACTGAAAGTTTTAACGCGACTTTTGTAGATGTAAAAAATATTATCTCTCTAACATCACGTAATTAATGCCCAATTTCTTCACTTCCAGATAAGTTGCGGATAATCTTATCTAGGAGATATCTCTTGGTTAAAGTTATCTAGAGATGAAGAGATTAGGCATAAGTTCGATATGAAATATAAAAAATATATTCTCTCTAACAATATTATATAATTAAGTTCAATATAAAATATCCTTCAGATGCATAAATTGATAATACGGGAGTCAATAGTTTTATTTCAATCGGATAAAGGATAAATAAACAGAAAATGTAAATAATTATAAATTATAATTTTGTTACGAATAAAATAATTAACGTGGAGAAGAAAAAAGGAATGCGTCAATGGTCTTACACTGATTATCGGATGTGAAGCAATTGATAAATGAATAAATAGAAAATGAATATGAACGATCATAAATAAATTATAATTTTGTTACGAATAAAATAATACAATTACGAACAAAATTAATGTGAAGAAGAAAAGAAAATTGGTTTTAATAAATCGTATAGACTGCAAATCGTATAGACGTACTGCGGTCGACTGCAAACATATTACAAATTCGATTAGTTTATTGTGCATTGTTAATGTCTCGTTATTAAAGGTCCGTTTTTATGATCTTTTATTTTATCCTGCGAATGTGCGCCGCGATGGTCGACCTCGGATAATATTTGATATTTAAGTGCATTGGATGAATATAGGACATAAGTGCAATCCTTCAGCTGTATTGCGTAACAGAATGTCTGTTTTTATCTCTGCATACTTTTTTCTTCTTGCTTATGTAAAAGCAAAGTCGTAAAAAGGCACGAAATACTTTTCAGGAATGCAACGCTATTTTCTGTACTTATCCCCAAGTCGGAGAGTTTTACACACAAATAACCCTCCATATTGTCGGACGAAATATCTACGAATAAAGTTCGCCGAAGGAGAGCGAAGAAAGTTTCAATGGAAAAGAAGCGATTGATTTGCGAACTCGCGATGTAAACTCAAGGCTTTTTTTTTTTATTATCGACGGGATCACAAAGTCATGAATTATTAAATCATCAATGAATAAAATGTCTTGGAATGTGAACGCGCCTTTCATCAACGCCAAGCATCATGAGGGTATGTCGAGTTTAATTTCGCCAATTGTTACAAGGCGCTTAATTTTTCTTCTCACCGAGTGACGTCATCTTCGTTGTCACTTGTATTAGCGCGTTGAAATTGTTTCGGTTTTTGTTCATTAGATAGTTGGTGACATAAATGCGTTTATTGGCACAGCGCAGAGAAGCAAGTATCGTTAGTAACAATGAAGATCTGAAGCTTTTTTCGATGACACGTAAAGTAACGAAATAGATCTGGGAATATTTTTTATTAACAGTTTACTTATGTTATGCGTAATGGACTTTCTCTGCATTATTTAAAATTTTAAGTCTTAAAAAATTGACCAATCATAATCGATTATTCTTCTCATATTCGACTGTGATTGGTCAATTTTTAAAGGCTTAAATTTAAAACTTAAAGCTTAGATAATGATTTATATTGTAGCATATAAGAAATGTAAGTTTCTTCCGAGATGTCGAGTTTATTATGTTTCCATCTAGTGACATTGAATTGTACACGTTTTTTTTTTATATTGGAATATATTTGTACCAATAGTATCTTGCCACAACGATGTTCATCGAAAAAATATACTCGAATCGTAAACAACCGATTTTCATTCCAAAACTATTTTCCCACACGTCGCGTGCACCGGAGATTCGCTGAGGTTGACGTTGCCGAACAAATGAATTCCGCTGCAAGCATCCACCTCAAACATGCGCGTACAAGTTTGCAGTTTCTCTATTTGCATTTACAAACAAAATCCTTTCCATCACACAAATTCATCTGGCTTGAAATAGCAAGGAGTAAATTAAAGAGCATGGTCGTATGATTAATTAGATACAGAAGAATTCGTTACATAAAATCATACTGAAAAAGTTGATGATTGCTTCTATAATTATAAAGGTGTTCAACAAGTTTAAATCCAATCTTTTCCAAACTTTTGTTTTTTTATTTTATTTTATTTTAAGACGGATCTCTCTGTTAATCTATTTTACAGAATAGAATCTAGCGAGTTTCCTTATCAGGATAGAGAATGTTTCGTGTAATTTCTTTCAACTTTCTATTTTCGTCAGTCGTTCAACCGATCGATATGCTTTTCGATATTCTTCATTACGAACAATAATGCCACGAAGGCGATTTTACGTGCGTGATTTTACGTCGAGGTAAGGGAAACGCAGTTTACGAAGCAATAAACGCACGCCGTACCGCATGCCAAGGGAACGCCCGACTTATGAGAGGGGGAACTAATTGTTAATTATGTCTGCCAGTGGATACACACACACGGTTGACAAGAGGGATACAGGGGTGAAAAAGGAACCTCGACGCACGGAGGCGTTCGGAATATAGGCACGCCGCAAGCGACACACACACACACACACACACACACACACGCACGCACGCACGCACGCACGCACGCACGCACACATGCGCGCGTGTCGCTGCCATGAGTTAGGATGTGTGAGAGTGACTATATGAGAAGGGAAAAGCGCGAAATGGTTAGGAAGGAAAGCTCTAATTCGACAAAGCTTCGTTATTACGGCGTTTGTTCTTACCTCAGAGCTGCTCGTTCCTACGACGTTTACGAGTGTGAAATGAGGATCGATGCCGCGGGACGAACCGACGAATAGCGAGAGACGAGAACAGTCGCAAAGAGAACGGAGAAAAGCGTCGTTTAATAAAATGATGCTGCCGTTATGTCGTTCCAACGCGATGCAATCTTTTCTCAAGAGCGACTTTAATCGAAATTATCTGATCCGACGGCCGCGGCGGTGAGAGAGATCGCTGCGCGATTGATCCTTGGGACTTGATTGGCGTGACATGTACAGCACTGATTATGAATATACGCTGCATTCGAGTATTGCGAGTCGCGATGCATAGTGAAGATACTTGGATTTAGATTAAAATTTAGATTTCCTTGTATTTTCTGAGCAAGGATGCAACGTTGGCAGCGATGCAACAAAATTAATATTAGTTAAAGCGCACAGTAGCGAAGAAACGGTTTATAGCTAGACAAATAAATGCGAAAGGCTAATATAACATTTTGCAGTGACAATTTCGAGCAATATTAACGTGTTATGCAATGTAATGATTGTAGAGAGAAATTGAAATTTTATTACGGTTAAAATTACACTTGTATAATTTATTTGTTTTCAATTAGTCTTGTGTGAACTACGAAAAAAAAAGAGAGAAAATTTATAAAGAAATGCAAGACTAAAAAGAATTATTAAGTAAAAATGTTAACGATAACAACTCTATTATATTTTAATGCTTTCAAAATAACTTATTAAATATACGCGATTAAATTTGTGGCATTATCTAACTTTTAATTTTGTTATCGGAAAATCATTACGCTCTCACGTTTATCAGAGTTTTAATTATCATACTCCCTCTTACGAAAAAAGATCGTTAAACTATCTTGTGTAGCAAAATGAAAGATGGTACTTTACTGTGCGCTAGTTAACGATGGCCGCAAATAATATCAGCACGTTTCATGCATGCTAAATTAATGGAACGAGGCCATCTCTCCTAAAAATGCTCCACTAAATAACCACTGTGACCTGACATTGTCAACAGAATTTTGTTTTTATTTTCGGAACATTAGAGAACAGTTCTTCTATGTGGCTACAAAAATACGTGCTATCTCCGTCACGAGCGACAATATCGATTGCCAATATTATCAGGATGACAGCGGTAAAAGCATAACGGCGCGTTGCTCCACTTTAGTAGAATAAATGATTGAAAACACATAATTAACAATAAAAAAGTTGTGATGATTTAAAATTATTTAAATTAAATTTTCGTTTTATATTACCGAATTGTTTTTTATTATTCAAACGGTAGTTGCTCACTTAATTTCCAGTAAAATTTTTGTTCTATATAACTCAATTCGACTGTGATATTGATTTATTTTATGTGACATATTCTCGTATCTGCGAACATGCATAATGCGTAGTATTTAATAACAATGCTCGAATAATACGAACTTATTCATCGTCTTTGATGAATTAGTTTAAATTTTCTTAATTAAACATCCACTCGTAACACCGGCCATTGCGGAGAACCCTCTCGTTACTTTCCTTGCTTTCAAGTATTCTTTATTTTGACGTCCCCGCGGAAAATTCAGATTACGAAGTTAGCTCGCCGGTCGACGAAGAGGAAGAAGAAGCCACTCAGCTGCTCTGAGAAAGAAAGGAGGACACGCCATCTCCGCAAGCAGCGATTCGCGTGACTTCCGACCGGCAGAAAGACGCACTCGAGCAGCTTGAAGAAAACTTTTGCATCTTCGCGATCCAATTCTCCTCTTCTTTTTCTTTCTTTCTTTCTTTCCTTCTCTCTTCTCCCCCTGTCTTTCACGAGGTGGTAGTCAGTCATTCGGTCCCGTCTCATTAATTCTTTCCTGTCTTCCGGGAAAGTTGTATCTCGGATGTTTCTTACCCTTCTCTTAAAACTGCCGGTCGGCCCTCTCTCTCTCTCTCTCTCTCTCTCTCT
>Ga0157363_1001606_pt1 | contig 19026 bp, 5 predicted proteins | sample AttsexASBM1_FD_111477 | JGI IMG/M metagenome (GOLD analysis project Ga0157363, IMG submission 111477) | Fungus gardens microbial communities from leaf cutter ant in Ribeirão Preto, State of São Paulo, Brazil - Atta sexdens ASBM1 | ecosystem: Host-associated > Fungi > Mycelium > Unclassified ... | reverse complement strand
TATTTAATAACAAAAATTCTTTAAAGTTCTTGTAATTTGAAGATCAAAAATTTTCTAAAATTTTTTACATTTTTTTCATTACAAAAGGTCCTTTATATATTCCGTTGGCATTCATGATTTATTCTTAAGGTTATTGTAGTCAATATTGAAATGCCCTTATTTCAAAGGATGCTACTCGTCAAAGTCCCACATAGACGGAGCATTTGGAAACAATTAGCAGTGAGACAGATTCTAGGTCATCATCTGCCAATCATCAAAAAACCTGATCTATTCTTTTCGAACAATACCAAAACATTCATAGTGTGCAAACCTGCTTTTGAAACGGAAGACCGAGGGTATCGTATGGTAATTGCCAGGGTCATGGGTAGCAAACGACCTTAACCTCCTTACCTCCTTCTTTCTTTCTGCTTCAGGCAGTAATCAACAGCATCCTGTAGAACGTGTAAATGTGTTCGCGTAAATGCCGTCTCTTCGATAAGCAATGCCGCTGCTACTGCTGTTGCAAATAAAAACAGTTGATAATGCTAAAACTATATGCATCCATCATCGTTTATAATATCGTGTATGGTATATTTAAAAATTCATTGATTTTGGATTTTTTGGTCAGCATAAAATTCAAGAACAGTTAGAATAAATTTATAATTATGTAATTACATGTATATGTGTATAAAACAAGGTCATAAAAAACTTATATATTGTCGCATTAATTATTGCTGTTAGTATAATAATGATGGATCTACATCTTATTAGCAAAATTTGTAAGTATTTATTAAGCAAATTTGCAATTGCAAATATAAGTATCGTTTTTAAAAATTTAAGCACAGTTTTAATGCTTTCAGTAATTTCAGCTACGCCTGTGCAAACCACACATTCCGTATGTTCTCGCGTTAGTTGACCCCGGATTTGTTTGAGGAAGAGTGTCAAGATTGTCAAGAGGGATTGGCGCTAACGACGCTTCGAATTGCAAAGGTAACGAGCCACTTTTGCATCTCTTCACGCGTCGTCGACATAAACGGCTACAGGCACTTTTTTATTTTCCGCTATCTTTTCAAAGAAGCTGGAAAAGTGCGTTGTATATGCAAATTGCTTTCAAGCGGCGATGTCAGGTGGTAATTGTACGAGGTTACAGATCGAAGGTCGCGTTAACATCTTTACTGCAATGCCCAGTCGATAATTATCGCACTTCTAGTGACTCTTCATCTTCTCCCATCCTATAAGTGGGGCTACTGTTGGCCAAGAAATGACTTACAGCTGACACTTTCACTCACACTGCTGCTTCAGACATCGAACTTGGGGTATTCGTCCAGTTGCCTGATGAAAGATGTCATGTTCATTGCCATCAACATGACTTTGCGTTAATGCCGCTCGTCGAGCTATTGTCGCTTCGCGCGATACTTTTTTTACATTTTTTATAGAAATATTTTTTTTTAACAAATTATTTTTTTGACCATAAATTGCGGTTTATAAATAATCATCTAAAAATTTTGTAATTATATTTTCTCTATTAAAAAAAACTTATAAAAGTTATAAAAACGCATTCATATTTCAACAGCAAAAGTGATACGCTATGATTATTTCTCATAACTCTTTCTTTTTAAAATAATTGACTTTTTATTTATATTTTTTTTTTCATATTGAAAAAAATTACAAAATATTTGTGCATATTTTTATATTGTCTAATCGAGCATACGTAAAAATAGAAACAGTTTTGAAGGACGTTCGGAAGGCATCTAAGGCATCAGATGTATACTGGATGTCCCCAAGGGAACATGGACCCCTTTTCATGTCGGCAAGCTCGAGATCGTGACTCAGCAGCGAAAGCGAATCTCCAGAGACTCTTGTTTCTCACCTTGGACAGATCCGCTGCCAACACCTTGAGTTAGAACGAATGCGAAAAACATTCACATTTTCTAAATTTCAAAATTTGAAATGCTATGCATAAGATGTATCGCGTATGATTTTCCCCAAAAGATCTATCGATCATCATAGAATTATATTGATTCGCAAATATTTTGAACGTACTTTGAATTTAGAACGAATCATTGATCGATAATTCCCCGAAGAATGTAATAAAGATTAAATTATGATTTCTTTGAAGACTGACTTATTCTAAAATTTTGCGAAGTGAAACAACAATTATTATATTATTCACCAATGCATTCATGTATCATATTTCCTATAAACTACTTATTATAACTGTAGAAATGAAACTTCAACAATTATATATATTTTTTTAATCATATCAATTTCCCTCAAAATATCTCGTCTGCAGTTTTCTGCCTTTGGTAGAGATGATTAATCAGTTGGACCTCGCTAAAAATAATCCCGGAAACGCAAATTCGCGCAGCTTCAATATCAGAGACGATGCTCCTCTTTCATAAGCGATCAACAAGTTGAATATAACTGAAACGCCGTTAATAAAGCGATGAAAATGATAAATCGCAACGGTTCCACCCCCGTCCGAGCACCGTATTGCGTTATTAAAACTTTACTAATGGGCAATAATAAGCACCAGCCTTGGCCAAGATTGATATTAAATCGTAAACTGTTTCGTCCTCATTTATCATTATCATGATGCAAGTCCGTTGAACTCTTTAAATCTTGAATCCGCGAAGAATTCTTGCCAAGCGGGTTTTTATAGAGAGAGAGGGGGGGAGGGAGAGAGAGAGAGAGAGAGAGAGAGAGAGAGAGAGAGAAGAATATATGTTATAATTTAAAAAGTTAGTTATAATTATTTAAAAAGAGCATTTTTGTCATTGTAATATTTATTCCGACTCCAAAATATTTAAATGTAACACTACTGAATAACTTCAACAAACAAATTTTTCTCAATTACAAATATATTGTTTAAAAATTTATTAATATTAACAATATTTGATACATCTCTAAAATGTCAATACAACTTCTCAGAAACATAATTCGTTTTGGATGTCAAAACATCGACAATCCTCTGATAGACAACAAAATTCATGAAGTGATATGACAGACCCACGTGTGTGATCTCACGATAATCGTCACTTGGATGATCACACATTCGTCCGGTAGCCGAAAGGACTCGTCGTTGACGAAGCAGGCCCTCTTCGAGGATAGCCGTGGGTGTAAAGGGGGTGTCATGCCGGCAGACTGGGAAAAGTGATTGATCGTGTTTCGCCGGAAGACAAGAGCAGAAGACTCGGAACAGAACCAGAGGAAAGGAGCGAGACGACGAAAGTAGAGATGGCGTAAGATGGCGGTGGATGAGGAAAGAGAGAAGGACAGCAGTTCCCGAGCATCGTCGGTGATAAAGACGAGGAGGTTGTGTCGCAAAACGAGAAGACAACCCCCTCTAGCCTTCTCTACGTCATTCAGCGGCCCCTTCAACCCCTCTGGACTCTTCCAGATTCCACTCAAAGCTCCGCTCTCCTGCTTGGAGCGACATGAAGTGGCCATAAGAAAAATAGAAATAAGCCGTGGCGGGTATCCGGGTAAACGAAGAACTAACTCAAGAGAGAAAGACAGATCTCGTAAAAACGCGCGATGCGTTTTCAACCTTCCTGAAAATGTTCAATCCTAAATTATTTCTATTTTCTCTATTTGGCGTATCTGACATTAATTAAAGGACTTTCGAATAAAAAATCGCTTTTCGGTCAAAAGTATGAATTTTAAACTAAAATTTACGTAATTCATACGAACTAATATTGGCCTTACGTCGCTTTTGTTCTATAATACCGTTCTACAATATACTGTTATTTCCTGAATCGTTTATACAGCACACAGTCAATGTAGCTTAAATTTACCGTGCTGTATTGTCGTACCAAGGCAAAACACAGTGAGTATGCTCTTTGTGTAATGACTCGGCGTTTTATATTCTCTATGCCACGCAGCTGATCGCGAGTAGACGTACTTGACCGAGTACGCCGAGACACCAATGTATTAATATGAGCAGAATGTAATCGAATAGCAAATCTATTACTATTAATTTAGTCAATTTAATCTCGTCTTACGTAACATATCACTTGAGTATCAATTAATTATAAAATTAAAGATGACTAATTTAACAATAGCATATATTCATTTATCCTTTACTCATTTCTCCTTGTTGTTTCGTAATAATTACTATAAAAATGTGTCTATTTTTACTTAATATAGATACAGAAAATATATTTAACTTGTTTGTATGAATATCAATTAATATTGATAAATAAATATATTTTATTAATAGCAACTTCAGATATTAAATTATATCCACTTAATAGGGAAGAGACTTAATAGAGATCAATTAACGTTCAGTTTTCATATAATATTGGCAAATGGAGCTGTAATGGGCGATTATGGTAACACCTGCTGGTCACGACAAGTAGTTCTGAATTAGTATCACGATTGTCCTCACAACGATATTCGATATCAACAACATTAACGTTCATTGCCACCGTTTCTCTTAGCATTAACTCTGGCTATAAGATGAATTCAGAAGCATGGAGGCGGGTTAGGGGAATATGTAGGAGTGACTGCATGGTTATATAGGTACCCTCGAGTATGCCCCATAAGGGCACAAGATCCACTGTTTCCGTAGCAGGGGTTGGTCTCATGCTGCCGCGGAGTGGGGGTGATTCTAGAGAAGACGCATGACGAGAAAGAGGGGACGCGGCTCTCCGCATCGGCTCAAAACCAACCGGCGCGAACGGAGCTGGAGGGAGTTGGAAGCAAACCAGAGTTGCCAGACGAGTTTCTGCTGACGCGCGACGAGCTCACTTTCAGGGCTTTCCGTCGAAACTTCACATCTGACTAAATCTTTATATTTACAGTAGAAATCATTAACAGTTTGAAACATAGTAGTGACTGAAGTGCAATTCGGAGGTAACATATTTGTTTATTAAAAAAAAAAAAATGATTCGTATGGAAACGCTTGACTTATCAGAATTGTTTGCAGAAAAGTCAGCTTGATACTCGAATTAAGCTGATAATGTGAATAAGAAGTGAAAGTTTATGTAAAAGTGTAGTGTATTATATTAAGAAGCAAGACACTTGGAGACGTGCGTAAAAATTAATAAACTACAAGTGTGTCTACGGATTCCCCGATGACAATCGTGAAATAGCGAAGCAAAGCAAGAAGTTGCTGCACCTGCCGCAGTGGTTCTCGCGGCGCCACTCACGTGTTGCATGCGTGCCGTAGTTATCCATCATGGTCGCGGACTAGAAGCAGCTCCGATTGGTCGGTTTTGTGGTCACGTGGTATGGTAATTGGGCTCCGGTGGGCGGGAAGGAGCGAACGAGGTCGTGGAGGATCGCGAAAGTGGCGGAAGGAGAGGAGAGAATAAGCAGCTGTCCACCGGGAGTCCTGTGCTCGTTGTGGCCCCGCTCTTTCCATTTCTTTTCTCTTTTCTCCCTCTCTTTCTTTCTCTCTTTTCCTCCTTTTGAGAAAACGTCACCCCTTTTCGCAGGAGACGAGATGAGGTGTGGACGATGGACCATAGCGCAGTGTCGTGCAGTGCAAGCTTGAGAATGAATATTATATGAACTCGAAATGGTGTGCCGCATCAAACAATTGATGCAGATAGCAAGATAAAAGAGAAGAATCAAGAAGTGCGGTTGTTTAAAATTCATTTGGACTATTATAAGTGCGTGTTTTTCATAAAAAAGTACTCAGGAACATGAATTCCTTCCTTCCATCCGCCGCCGGTGGATACCATCACCATCAGCATCAACAACAAGCTGGAAATCATCATCTAGCCACTACTTCCTCGTTGGTTGATCCAAAGTTTCCTCCCAACGAAGAATACAGTCAAAATAATTATATACCTTCGACCGGAGCAGACTTCTTTTCAAGCGGTAGCGGTGGTCATCATTTGAGCCATCCACAATCTCAACTACAATACGGCTATCATCAACATCATCATCAAGCGGCGTCGACTCCTTACGGAGCTTCCTCTGCGGTACAATTAAACGGAGGATATGCAGGATATGGCGGATATTATGGACCTCATCATCCTCATCACCAAGTGCATGCAGTTCATCACGCTAGTTTACATTCTCATCATCACGCGGTTGGTGCTTTAGCGATGCCGCCGGAAGCTCAACAACCACCGCTCACGTGTCCGTCGTCAATACAAAGTCAACAGCAACAACAGCAGCAGCCACAACCATCTGTACCGACGTCAACTATCCTTGGATCCACGCCTCTGTCACCATCTATAATGCAGAATCATGTGCAGCAGCAGCCAGATGCCCTTCAGCATCATCAGCATGAAAATAATGCCTGCAGTCCAGCCGGTTCGGGTCAGTTGCACCGAGACAATTCACCTGATCTTCAAACGCAACAATCGTTGTCTCAGCAATCTCAACATATACAGAGCGGCCAACAACAAACGCCGCCGCAGCAGCAACAGCATCATGTAGAAGACAGCTCGGATGCGGATGACATAGAAGATGGTCAGATGGAGGGTTCACCGGGAATGATGGAGGAAGAAGAAGAAGACGAGGAGAATAGAGATCGTACGATTTATCCATGGATGAAAAAAATTCATGTTGCAGGCGTCGGTGAGTTTATATGGATTTACAATTATGTTTGTTATTTCCACCAGTGGAATATATCTTGTACTTTTGATACAATAATATTGAAATTTATTTTGTTTTCGTCATTTATATTGTATTTAATATTACATTTTTTATCTTTATCCTTGTTCCATTTTATTTTTAAATATCTTTTTATATCCATTTTCCAATTTGGAAACCACTGTTTATATTTATCAGCTTATTTATTTAATAAGTACAAACGCACATAATTTAATTAGCAAAGTATAATTTTATATATTAATCTCAGTTTTGCGCTATACAATAAATGTTATCAATATTTTCATTTTGGGTTATATCGTGGAGGAAGCGTAATTAACCGCTACAGAAATATATCCGACGGCTTGAAGAGATATCTTATATACTCAATAAACTTAAATGTATAAAGTCTATTATCATAATATTATGGTAAAATAAATGTAATAGAACAAATTTATATTTCTCCTCAAATGTATACATTTTTCGATATTAATTTATTTAAAAAGAATAATGATTTATTTCTACTATAGCATTCTCTTTCTTACAAAGGATACGTTGTAGCGCCTCGTTCATGAAATGATACACCTACTAATAAAACACATTTAATACTTAAAAGTATATTTGTGATACAAGATGCTGCCATGTTTTCTGTTTAATGTTTTTTTTTCACTTTGATTCTCTCACAAAAATTGTTCCTCCTTAACTGAAATGAAAAGCAAAAATTTGAACTTATTAACATGTTTATATTTTCTATTTTATTATTCTTATTTGTCAATATTGTTACAAAATAAACAGCAATAAGAATTTGAAGGGACGCTGGTACCGAAACGATTTGAAAACTTATTTTCTGAACACATAAAAGACCTGCCGAATATCTATTTATATATTTAGTAGGTATACATTACATTATGTGTTTACAAGGTGACGAGCTTTAGAACGGTCCCGAAGAGTTATGGGCTGAAATTTATCTATCCTAGCACCTTGCAATCACCTGTGTGAGGTTGTAACGGCACCTCATTTTATAGGTGAATTCGGTTACGCCTAATATATCTTCATCTTTCGCACAGTAGCGAACGTATACTACAATAATGGGACGTCCACAGCACACAATTCAGTGTTGCGGACAAAAATAAATTTCAAAATTCGACACAGAGATTCTGCCATGTTTTAAGTAGACATTCATCATTGTGCAAGGTTGCTAGTGCTCAAGACTTGAAACAGATGCCGGTGATGGTATAGCGCTTCTAGTTGTTGTAATTAAGGCAATTAGCGCGAATGTAGTTCTTCTTTCATAATTAATAAGACAACTACTTCCAGAATTAATATACGCGTGCTTCCTATCTTCATAAAAATAGAAAGATATTTTGAGCGTAACCACAACACACAGATATATTAATTAATGTTTTACAAATTACAGAGTAATGCCTCTATAAGTGCTTGTAACGCATTCATTTCTTCAAAGTTTATCGTTTTTTTACATTATGCTAAACTAGAAACTATTTCAGCAGGTAGAAAGAAGTCCTCATTAAAGAATTTCCAAAGATAATTTTTGCAACGTAATGTCCCTTCAGAATTAGATTGGCCTTGCCGCCACAAAAATTTCTATTCTGCGGAAAATGCTGTTCATTCCAGCTTGCAAGTATTTCTTTTGAATCCATTGCATATGATACAATAGAAAATAAAATTTTATACCATACAGGAGAGATTGAATATCATAATTTATGTTTCCAAGTAAAATTGTTTACAACAAAAACTTGTTATTTCTATTATTAACGCTAAAAATTAATGTACAAAAAAATAGCCTTTTATTCAAATTAATTTTATAATAATAAAAAAAAGAGCGATATTATTTGAATATGATTTTACTTTTAATATTCTTTAAGAATGTATTAGATGTACAATCTCTGCAAAGAAAATTAAATTTGTTTGGAAGTATGTTTAATATTTATACTTTAAATAAACTATATACTATATGAAAATTGTGTGAATAAGATTACATTTTTCTTTAATAACACATTTTTGTAGTTTATTTATTTTATTTTTATTGTTAAAAATTAAAATTTTTTAAATGATTAAAAAATTTATATTTTTCTTTTATAAATACTTTAAATATTCAAAATATATATTTTATACAAAGTTTCATTGATTCACTGATAAGTTATAAAGATATGGAACAAATAAATATCTTGATTATTTACTGGATAACTTAGTTCATGCATCTCAATGTAATTCTACATAAATAATTCTTGAATACATAATATACTTATATTAAAAAATTGAGATTTTTATCATTTATTTTATAATACATTTTCATATATTTTTATTAGAGCACAGATAAAAAAATATGTCTATTTATTAAAATAATGATCCAGATAGTAAACCGTCACCAAATTTGTCGTATTATTTTTAAATGTAATTTAGAATACTCTGTAATTTTTTATAATTTTATTATAAAAATATGTATAAAACTTCCTTAGCATTTAATATTATTCTAAAGAAAATTTCACATGCGATAATTTACAATGTATGATAAAAATAAAAATGCAAAAAATAAATATCTCTTAAAAAATTTATTTTAGTAAAAACATTATCTTAAGGAATATTTTGTTTTATCTCAAGGAATATTATTTATAATTTACCAATAATATCTGCATACAATAATTATATAAAGGTTACAATAAATATTTTATAAAATTTATTAACTGATATGTATATAGCAATATAAACAAAGAATATATTTTAATTATTGCATAAAGAATAGAACAGGATATAGCAAGACTAAAAAATAGTTTTTAATAATACTATTAAGAAAGTTTGATTCGCAGAGATATATGATATAAAATGGTTTTAACAGTTGTAATTGTGAAATTAAAATGTTCCATTAAACATACGGCATTATAAGTTACACTTATCGTAATGTTAGGAATCGCGCAATTTAATATTTGAAATCTCTGGACTTTGGTATGCTCGTCCGTCGGGCTGTCAGAGACTGCAATCTCTCCCCTTTGGTTGTCGAAGTATGGTCGCCGGACGTCGGAGTTAAAAGGGGCCTCCACGAGACCGACGGTCAGCTCGGAATGGAATGTCTGCACGGATTCTAGACTGAACTTGTTCCCATGTTTCCTCTATCGAACTGAACAGACCACCACGGATTGCTACTAGCGTGACTCACAAATATTAACATCAACGTGCCATAGCAGGATATTTTTATTTTCAATCTACTTATTCAGTTGTTTGTAGTGTTTCAATCATCTGATTATTTTCTAAAATACTTTGAACATTTCGTGATTATTATTTCATTTCTGTTATATGCGCGTTAAATATTTTGTAGACATTTCTGTAGAAATTGCATGATGAATTCCATATTTTAAATAGATCTTTGAAAAATTTAACGGAAAAACTTGACGAATAAGATTATCGAATTATTGAACCTTCAAGCTAGTTTGCAAAGAATAAATAATCAAAGAATATTGTTTCTATATTTCTTTAGATGATGCTTAGCGGGACCAATGCATGTGTACACTTGGCACTTTTTATCCTCGTGAATTTGCATACGCGTATTCTACCTTCACAACTCAACCGACATATCTCATGGATTGATCAGATTACAAAAGTCACTTCAACCGACTTTGATGCTATTCAAAACGGCCATGACGAATGGTCATATGCTATAAAAATGTTATTTGCGTATAATATCTCTCTAGACATCAACGTAAAGAATATTTTATAATTGAAGTAGTAATTTACAAAGTGTACGAATTGTTTTCCTTTTATTGTTAAAATAGCATATGACTCGAATCTATAAATCTATAAATAAATCATTTTTCATGTTATTTGTATCTTATACTACATTTTAATTTGAGAAAAAAGATTTGTGTATGTGTGTGTATGTGTATGTGAACATTCTGAATTAATTCTTCATAAAAGTTATTGCTAGAATTTTACGAATTATATACATATATCTATATGTCTAATAAAAATCATAAAAGCTTTAGTGCATGTAACAATAATACAATTAATAATGTTCAATAAAATTGTTTAAAGTTCAATAAAATTGTTTATTTATATATCGTTAGATTAATAATAAAAATCTTAGAAATGAGAATATTAAGAAAAAAAAAACATAAAAGAATAAAAGAAAGAAAAAAAGAATTGATTTCAGATATGAAAAAATAAATTTTGTACGAAAAAACTGAGCAATGAAATTTCTTATATGCAGAATATGTACTATTTTTTCAAAGCTTTGTACAAATATTATTAATATAATACTGTTTATAGTAATGAATTATATAACGTATATAATTATATAACGTATATAATATAAAATTTAGAGGATTCCGTATTGAAAATTGTTCTTGATAAAATGAGTTAGTTTCCACACATAATATATATAGCTTATAATACAGAACAAACCTTTGCTATTTATTATATTATAGCTTTGATACACTTGATAGCTAAAAAATTCATTATTGAGCCTTACGTCCATGACATTTTTTATTCATCATATTATAAACTACATTATGTATGAAAGCTATATGACGTAAATCACCCGTAATCGATGATTTTTGTTTGTGTATTATGTTTGTTAAGTAAAATGTACTTTATAATGATTAAATAACAAAACTTATATTATAATACTTATTGTTGTAAAGAAGAAAGCCTAATGTATCAATAACATATATCATAACTTCATATGTATCCAAGCATGATATATATCAAAATTTATTGTATAATTACGTTTCTTTTTATAGCCAAAACATCAAACAGCTTGAACGGACACTCTAACGTAGGTTACCGATTACTCTCGCGGAATTAAACTGATATATATAATAGTAATAAGTTAATCAAAAACATTAAAATTGAATAATTAAAATGCAAAGTAAGCTTTATTAGAAATTAAATTAAAAATAATGTTGTATTATATTTATTGTATTATATTTATTTGTAATTTTGGAGTTCATGAAAAGTTATTTGTCAATCACTTGTAATGCAAAGATTTAGAATTATTAATATATTAAAATCTGTTTTAACATCTTAAATTATTTAAAGAAATGAACAAATGAAATTTATTAATGAATAAATCCGTGGAGCATTTTATACAATATACATAAAATATAAAAATCGTAATACATGAATTCTATTTCAAGAATAAATCTTTTACGAATTAGGTATTCATTTTATAGCAAAAATATTAAGATGTTGATAGTTTTTGTATAAGTTTTTGTAGTTGTATAAGCGATTAGAAATAAAGAACTTTGCATAAAAAAAAACTTTAAGTATATAAATAAACTGTACTCCTTATTTAATTTTATACAACTCTTTAAATTTCGTGGAGTGAAATCTCTTGAAGAGACTGAAAATTTAACCTGTCTTGAAAAAAAAGTGAAAATACGGCCTCTCTTGTTCAAGAGTGGCAGATTTCACTCCCTCGGAGTGAATCTCATTTCAAAAGAGTAAATCTTACTTTAAAAAGAGTGAAAATCCGCTACTTTTGAACAAGAGTAACCGTATGTTCACTCTTTTTTTAAAACAGACTGAATTTTTAATTTCTTCGAATGAGATTTCACTCTACGAGATTTAGAGAGAATTTTTATTTTAGGAAAGTTCTAAATCGCTGTGATATTTAATATCTATTGTAACATCAAATATTAGATATTAAATATTTGGAAGGAAACGTTTGGGTTGGTATTTTGTAGTTGATTCTTATATTTAAGACCTCACTATGTTTTAAGAATTCAAAATTTTGGCCAAAAAGTCAATTTTTTGGATTTTTTAATAGGTTCTTTTATGTGTAGAATTTGAAATAACATGTCAGTAATCAAAGAACTCATATCAGTTTTTTATAATTGAGTTCTTACAACTACACTATAAGACACAAAATTCGTTACTCTAGGAGATTCGCTTGTTTATTTTTTCTCGCCATATCATTTAGTGAAAATTTGACAAAATATGTTAAGGAATTAATATTTATTTACAAAGCTTTTATACATTCTTGTTGCAGGTATTTATTATACTATTGTATAAAAAATTAGTAATCAAAAATTTATACAGCAGAGAAATTAAATAAAACACAACGTTGATACAAAATATCGCATAATAAAATAATAATTAACTGCAAAAAAATTGCTTGATTTCCCTCACATAAACTCACATGACATTTTGTAAAATGTTTCTTTGTGATCAGTTTTATTCAAAATCTAGTTGCCATAGGCTGTCGGTTAAATAGTTATTATTTATTCTTTTCAGGCATTATTTTAAATATAAAAAATTATTCGAAATCTGGCTAGAGGAACATAATAAGGATTACATTGTAAATCAGTATATTATGTATAAATAGTACATATGTATAAATATATTAAATTGTTCATTGAAATTTATTATTACAAAAGTTGGTTAATTCATTTTTAATAACACATACGATGTAAAAGTGCCTTAATTTTCTAAATATTAAAAAAATGTCATAAAAAATTTTTCATTATTAGAATATATTATTTATAAATTTTGATGAGAATATAAAAAAATTTTAGATCTTGGTCAAAATCTCGAGCTAAACCATTGTGAATCGTTCTGAGTACTTACAGCCTTTGTCATAGAGCTACATTAGTACACGTATTTTAAAATTATTACTTAAAACAATCTTATAATAAGAACTATAAATATATAAATATTGATCCTAATTAAGTTTTTTCAAGAAAGAAGAACTGAATAAAAAAAGGAATATATTAATACTTTATTCAAAGCATCTATATAGTATAGTTATTTTTCGATTTTAATTTTTTCGAATTAACTACTATTACTACATAACTACTATTACTTATTAAAGTAAATTTCATATGTTAGAATATAACCTGCATGGTCACTTGTATAGAATATCTCTCATTAGGTTAAGAAGAAAGTAGTACCTCCAGAATTGAGCCGGATTTGCCGATATTTATAATAAATATATAGTACTAATATATTTAAATCTTTGTTTCCTTACAGCAAACGGTTCATACCAACCTGGAATGGAGCCAAAACGACAGAGAACAGCCTACACGAGGCATCAGATACTCGAATTGGAAAAGGAATTTCACTACAATAGGTACCTGACAAGACGACGACGGATCGAGATCGCTCATACCTTGGTCCTGTCGGAGCGACAGATCAAAATCTGGTTTCAGAATCGCCGTATGAAATGGAAGAAGGACCATAAGTTACCGAATACGAAGAATGTACGCAGAAAAAATGCGAATGGCCAGGCGTCATCAGCAGCAGCTAAACCGGCGAAGACTTCAGCGGCGCGGGCAAAGTCCGGCACTGGTAACAACAATAGTCAAAGGAAAAACAACAATTCACCTTCTAGTGGTATGGAGAACAGTTTGGACTCAAACATCGGTCATGATATGAGCGAAGTTCACGGGGTCAGCTCCAATATTCCTCATCCCGTTGGTGTAGTTCATCCGAGCTTTCAAGGTCATCCTCATTCTCTGGCTCATCTCCAAGCACAGCTGAGTCATCATCACGTGGGTGGAATGATGGACGGTCCGACGGGAGGACCGTTGGGACACATAAGTTCCGGAAGTATCAGTCCTCTCGCTCCGGCTACCAGCCCTCCCGGATTGTCACAAATATCAGCTCCTGTGCCGCCATCGACGATAAAATCCGACTATGGACTCACAGCTCTGTAACATCAATTTAGTGAGGTATATTCAACGATATAACTTTTTCAATACTATTTAACGACTGCTCTCCATGAATAATTCCACTATTTGACTGGATATTTATTGCAAATTAGATAAACGTAGTTTGAGTTTTTCTCATTGCAGTATGAATAAGGAGAGTAGTCTCAAAACGTGAGCTAAGAGTTCATAGTCTTCAAAAAAAAACAGTATTATTTTTTTTTTTACGTACGTGAATATGTCAAGTGTTCTGCAACTGCAATCCATTAACTACAATATAAAATGCTAGATCTAAAATTATTTAGTTATTTCTTAACTCTATTGTACGTAAAAATGTTCTCTGATTTGTAAAGTTGTGAAAATCAAGTCTGAAAAATTAATCATAGATAAACATAAAGAATAGAAAGGAACATATAATTCTATAGTCAACAAAAATAATGTCTCGAAAAATAAAGAATCAGGTAATTAATAATAAATCACTTATTATTAACAGTTCATGAATATAATAATGAATCTGTTTATATCAAAACAATACAAAATTTTATTTTTGCTATAAAATATTTTCTACTATATACATGACTAAATTTATATGCTTTTGATTTTACAAGTATTAATTATTGAATTGGAATAATTTAATTAAACAATTTAATAATAATGCTATGACACACTATCCTCTGTTATCAAAATAACATTTGTTTAATCAAATTGTTTATCAAATTTTTTATATTATTGCAAATTCCAATCAATGATGAAATTTGAACAAAAATTCATAATATTACGCGTTTCAGATTTCAAATTGAATAATAACGTATTTACAGTAGATGATATATATACCTTATTGCATAAAGTTTAGTATATTAATATATTTGGAATATTGCATTTAAATATTTATGCATCCTAATTAATAGAAACTAAAACTCTTTTTATTATTTAAAATTATATATAATCCTTTATTATTTATTCCTTAAATTTCTAATTTTCACAAATTTTTATACGACTGTCAAACTATTAAACAAACTCTTGACGCATGAATATCTACCATGTCCAAATATGTCCAATTTTATGTAATAATATACATATATGACTTCTACTGTTTAATATAATAAAAAAATTGTGCATATGTATTATGCGTAATATATGTAATATAAACATCTGACAGATTAGAACTTTACATCTGGCAAATAAAAGTACATATGTGTGCAAATAAAATCAAATGAAAGCAGAAGCTCTTAAATTATAATGTAGTTTTTTATATTGCAATTGACAAATTGTAGTAAAAAAGTTATAAACGCCGTTCTAATACTTTCTTTATGTTTTCAAATAACTGAATGTTCTTTATATTCCTCTTATCAAAACTTATAATTCAAAATATGATTAATCTCTCAAAATATGATTAGCCATCATTTGCATAATATCAATACCTATAATAAAAAGAAATTTATACCTTGTGAAAAATGAATTGTATATACTCAATTTTATGTATATATTAGTGTAAAGAGAGTTTTATTATATATACAACAATTGAAATAGTGTTCATATTTCGTATATTGACGTATATTATTGCATTATATGTTGATACTAACATTTTACATTATAGATGAAAATTGAATTTTCAAAATTTAATCATTATGATTGCAGAATATTTATTAGTAATATAACAGAAAGCAACAAATTTTTATAGTAATACACAGTGTAATTGTTATGTATGTCAGGTCATATTCATTCTGAAAAATTGTCATGTATCTGGAATACTTTAAATGCCGGAAACAAAATATTTTAAAAAACCTCTTTAAACACTTAAAAAAAAATGCAAGTTACTTAGAACTATCATACTTGAACACATCTTTCTGTAATGGAATATTGTAAATAATTCAAAATGAATAGTATATATATATATATATTTTTACCGAAAGCAAACGAGGAATGACCAATAATAATTAGGACGCAATTGCACCTATCGGTGAATAAATCGGGAGTTGTACTATTAAGCGAGTAGTAATCAAACAATTAATGCACAGAACCGCTGTGACGATATACCAAAACAATATTATTAGATATAAGAAACAGAGTTATAAACGTTAAGATACATTAATTCTAAAAATCGAATTAGTGTAACTAGTGAAAGAATATAAGAAATAAGTGTATGAGTTTCGAGATTGTTCTATAAGTGTGACATTATACCCTCTTTGCTATTACTATTAATTGTATATAGCATGTACGATAAGGACATCATTGGGCACACTTCAATGCTTATGTTTATATTGATCATAAGGATCGATAAATTATACAATTGTCAAGTAAATAAATGAATAAATAAATGTTTCGTAATTTACAATAACGTTATGTTTCCAAATCATATTCCCACCCTTATTTAACCTTGTCTCTCAACTTTTTTTATGGTTTTTTTATATTCGTATGACAGTTTCCTGCTTTAATATTTTTCATAATTTTTTTACACTATTTATTATTCTGTCAGGAAACACCGTTAATCAGTTGAAGTTAGTGCTACTTGTTATCTTAAGTTTTGACATTATCTCTTCCTCAAGTGTATTCGCATTCAGTTGTATATATGTATAATATATCGTTTCCATTCTAACTTCGATAAAGCTAAGAACTAAAACTGAAAGTAATATTATACATAAAATCGGTTTAAAAAAATAAATAAATTAGACAATATAATAATTTGACAATATAATACATATTTTTGTCATAAGGCTATACAAAATGACATTGTATTTAAAATAGTCTAGGGATATTAATAATCGTATGTTCTAAATAATTTAGAACGTGTTAATAGATAAACAAAGGCTTTATTTTAAATTAATAATTCAATTAATATTTTGTTTTTTCGCTAAATTAATTTTTATATTATAGCATTGTTTATGAACAGTAAAATATTATTAACTTGTATTATTATATTTTCACTATATACATATAATTAATTATATTTTCACGTACTCTACAATTGTAACAGTGACGAGTTAGTTTTAAAAAAAACTAACAACGTTATTTGTGTTGACAATAGTCGGAAGTACTTAGATACACTTTGTGACTTTAATAGAAAAATAAGCAGTTCTGAATGCATACGCTATTATAATTTACAAGTATCACAGAAGATATTATGGTGTATATCATAAGTATATATTTACTATTTTCTTGAACCCCCTCTTGTTCCCATGTAATCGTGTGGGCGCCCATGCGTGCGATGTTGCCGTAGTAGCGCATGCGCATGCACGAGCATGTGCGTGATTGCCGCAGTCCGGGGCAAGGGATACCTCGCAGCAGCTCGAAAAGAAGGGTGGCACCCGGAAAGCGAATGGGGGGCCGCCTGTGCAGTCCTGCCTCCGCCCATGCCACGAACATCCCGGCCAACTGCCTAGATATGTTGCTACCAACCGGGTTCCAAAGTCAGACATATTATGGCGTGAATCAAGGTCGCTACTCATGTATAACACACACACACACAAACATACGCGCGCACATTACAAAAATTTTGGTATCTGTATACATATATTTTATCATTTCTTACATTCAACTCCCTTTATTTATTTAATATCAATTTCATTTTCCATAAAATTCTAACGATAAGAAGCATGTAATTTTGTTTATTGGTCATATCTAGATAATTTTATTGTGTTTTGTTAATGAAAATATCTTTCATTTTTTTTCGATTTATAGATACAGAGTATCTCAAAATTCGCGCATTCAGAGTACAGGATATAATACTTTATGTTAAAACAAACAACTTTTCCCTTTTGCAAAATTGCGTTTGAGAAGTATTGTAATTTTTGCAGGAGAACAGGTTGAAGTTATACGAGTAAATGCAAAAATTATTTATTGAATGTAATTTTACTACAGGAAAAAGTTATTCGTTTTATCACAAAAAACTTTTTCCTTTAGCAAAATTGCGTTCGATAAGTAATTTTTGCAGGAGAACAGGTTGAAATTAACAAATAAGCACAAAAATTATTTATCGGATGCAATTTTGCCAAAGAAAAAAGTTGTTTGTTTTAGCATAAAGTATCATATTCTGTATTTCGAATGCGCGAATTTTGGGACCCTGTATATGAGGTAAAAGAAAGTAATAATAAAAAAATATATCAAAATAGTTATAATTTCATAAATTGGTCTTTTATAAGTATACATATATTATTAGATTATCGATAGATTATCTATACACGTAACACTTTTATTTTTCGTTTTAAAAATGATTAATTATAATACTAATAGTGACTAATGATGATTTAAAGAAATGATTTTTTTTATTGATGTCTTTACTTTAATCTAATTAAAATTGCAAAGTTTGCTTTAATAATTATCGGCAGTCTTTGAATTTGTGAAACCTTTAATCAGCGATGACTACACTGTTAAATCTATAGTCATATCAAACCTAATTTAAATCGCCACTGTTACTCTTACGTAAAATATTATTATTTTATATTAAAACAATTAAATTTGACTCTATATAATGTTAATTTGATACTATGTATCAAACTGATTCCATAATACTATAATATTATAATTTAGATTTAACAATGTATAAGCAGGTAAGTATATGTATTACATGCAGAAAGTTATGTCAATAAAAAAGAATAGAGATATTATTTTTTAATAATTTTATTTATTAACAATTTTGAATTAATTAGTTCATTACAATTTATATACACAATTCTAAATTAATTAATTTCTTATAATTAATTTATATGTAGTTTTACAATTAAGTTTATAAAATCTATCAAAATTAGTGTTATAATTTATAACACTTATTTACTTTTTTATTAAAATTTTATAATTTTATAATTGATTTAAATATTAGGAAATATGACATTTATTTTTTTTT
>Ga0157363_1001605_pt1 | contig 19028 bp, 16 predicted proteins | sample AttsexASBM1_FD_111477 | JGI IMG/M metagenome (GOLD analysis project Ga0157363, IMG submission 111477) | Fungus gardens microbial communities from leaf cutter ant in Ribeirão Preto, State of São Paulo, Brazil - Atta sexdens ASBM1 | ecosystem: Host-associated > Fungi > Mycelium > Unclassified ... | reverse complement strand
ATTATATATTCTAAAATTTTTAGAGTGAATTGTTATTCTGAAGAGTAACATCTCCCTTTTAAAGATAAAAATCTCTTTAATTTTTTTTTGTATTATAATACAAATTTATAGAAATTCTTCAATTTTGTTAAATTTTTAATTAATTATTTTTTTGTAAATGAAAAGCTTAAAGAAGAATCAGTGAAAGCCCCTCCATCTACCCTCCATAAACCTAAAGTTTATGAAAGAATTATGGGTTTTTAAAATTTTTTCTTATATTATGATTCATAAAAAAGGAACAACTAAATTCTTGTTATAATAAATTCCTTACTTGTTCGTTGTAGATAAAAACTCTATGGAACAATTGATGAAGGAACAGATAGATCGCGAGTACAGAGAGATAGATGAATGTAAGAAGGATTTTAAAAAAGACGAAAAGGGCAATAAAATAAAAATGATTTCCTTAGAAAAATCGACGGGCTTGGATTTCATGATCAATTCGTACAAAAAACAAGAAAAGCAGGATATCAAAAAGTTTATAAGCACACGTAACAAATCAATCATTTCTATGGACGCCGTGCTTAAGTGGTTCAACATTCAATCTAGGATTATTAATGGCACGATTCCAATTATTGCCAAGTTAGTTCTCTCGCTTGGATTTTACTTCTATTGGCAAATGCGTTTTCAAAATTTGAAGATTAAATAATTCAGACAGAATAATATTCTTTAAAAATTCTATGTCCAAATATTTTTTATTCTGATTAGTAATTTCTCTGATTTTTTTGTAATTTATGTTGTCGAGATTATTCACATTACCTATTTTATCGTAACTATACACTTGCGATCAATGATCATTTATTGCTGCAACAAGTTATTTCATACAACGTAATTATAGGGATGTCGGATTGTTCAATGTAATGTTTGATCGATCGTTCTCTACTGCAAAACTGGATTATCAGGATGATTTTGCTATCGGACGAACTATAAACGATGATAAAGTTCAGAACTATTCTGCGAATGGCGACGATTTTCATGGTGATGAATTGCCGAATTATATTGAAACAGAGTATGAGGACGAACAAGATGATGTTCACGAGGATCACTAACCGATCGGTTTCCAAAATCAATCGAATCTTACGCAGAGGTCACAGTAAATGTTAATTTAATATAAATAGTAAAAAAAAGTTTTATTACAATTGTTTTACACTTTGTCATAATATGACATCTTTAATGAATGTTGGTGATGTAATAAATAAAAAATTAATTCGGCTTATAATGTGATTATATTTTGCTCTTTTCAAAATATGCACTTGAAAAATATCTGCGCTTTTTCTTTAAAAAACAATGCCTGCAAGCACGCAATTTTCTTATGACGCAATTTTCTTATGATACATATAAACATAACTACTTTCCTCATATGAACATATAATGGCGTTAGTAAATATACATTTACATACGAAGGTATCTCGTTTTCAGTCAAGAACATTGTGATCCTTTTGATTATACGGTAATCAATTACTTTATGACATTACTTCGCTATAAATAATAGTTGATCATGCCTCAATAATACTTAACACCAGATTTCACTTTGTAGACGATAAGATAAAATTATTCTTCAGCATGACTTAGACGTCGATTACTCCCCGAGGGACAGATACGAGTCGAACGAGTGAAACGCAAATGCGGAGCCTTACTTATTTTGTTCCTTCACGAGACGTCTTTGTAGCGCGACGGAGGCGTGAATGGCAGTGGGCCAGGAGGCCCAATTATGAGTTATTCAGTCTTCGCCACGGGGCACCGCTCTACTGTCGGTGTATGCACCTACCTGGCGCCTCCCCCTTCATCTCGTGTGAGAGTGAGAAAGAGCGAGAAAGAGCGTGCAAGCTGCGGGGACGCGAGACGGGACGACGGGGGTTGAAACGCGGAATGTATGGGGTAGAGAACGTGAGGACGTCTCTGCGGGATTCCCTCCGCCACTTATGGGAATGCGATACGAGCTTTTCGTCGGATGCTCTCTTGCGTTTTCGCATTGTTACGCAACCGTCCTTCTCGCGTCCGCGTCACCCTCGTGCACTCCGACAAAGGGAATCAATGTCAATGCGCGCTGCCATGCCATGTACACGCTCCGGAGAGGACAAGGAAAGTGAGAATGCTGAAATGATGATTGAGAGTATGTAATAAACGCGGATTAAAATCGTTATGCTATGCTATAACGATCATGCAAAGTGTCAGTTCCGAGTTCTTTAAATAAAATTTTGTTCAACAAAATTTTTCGAATTCTTACCATTTTGATAATATAATCATTAGATTTGTGCAATTATTCTATATTTGTTATCATCTCTTTAACAAGAAAATTAATTTGAGATTATTAATATAATTTGAACTCATTACCATCATTTCAGGCTTCTGTTCATTCACTACTATACTATCTCGGATTGTGGCGTCAAACGAGAAAGTATACAATAAAAATCTTGCAAAATATATTATAATAATATGGAAAAATGTTTCAATAAAATAATATTTATAATCGATAAAACCGACTTGTAAAATACATTAAAATTTTTTCTTTCATTAATTAATAAATAGCCACACACACACACATATATATATATATATATATATATATATATATGTGTGTGTATATATATATATATATATATATATATATATTTAAAAATGTTGAGCAAAAAGCAAAATAAGTATAATAGCGATATAAGTAAGACAGCTATGATAAACTTTCAAATTAATAATATATTAAAATAAATATGATTTAATTTTTATTACCTGAGATAAAAAAAGATATTGGTTTCCAAAGTATTTTTAATAAAATGATAAATCTAGTCTATCAATTGCAAATGCAGTTTATTAAAAAATTTATTCTCATTAAAAAACTTCTTTTCACCGATTCAATTATAATTATTGGGTTGTCCGGAAAGTTCGTGCCGATGTTGAAGGAAAATTGAAACGCAGAAAATTTTAATTTAATAAATACTAAAATTTAAATTTTAGTCGGCACGAACAACTCAATATTTATTGAAAAATATTTCTATTCAAACATAGTTTGCAAACATTTTTATCACATGTTTTCTTGCTTTCGACGTCATATTCTGAGATAATAGTGATAAATAAATAGAAGCCTACACTTCAATTATTTCTTAATCAGAACCTGCACTAATTTGATGTTTTTATGATGAGGACATAAACTATGCTTAAAGTGAAGAAAAACGCATGTATCAAAGTTACATGTTTTCATGTTTTTTAAATAAATATAATTATATTGTATTATTAGCTTCCTTCCGATCTCCTAAGACTAATAATATCATATCATTAAATAAAAAAAAATTCTAAAGTTTCCTTTACACTTTTCGATCTTCGCTACCTCAATTTCATTTTAGCGAAACTGTCTATATCGTACTCGATCAGACATGCGAAGTAAAGTGACGGTAAGGATATCAACGAATACGAATCGGCGCAACTTATTGTCCCATCAGGAAGATCGAACGATCGCGGCTCTTTAGAACGAATCGGGAGGGTTTCTTACACGTCACATTATGGTGTCAACGACTTCATCGTGGACCACAAACCGCTGGCATCCGTGTATCGAGAATGAATGGCGTCGCGACGGGTGGCAGGGAGGCGCATACAACTCGAATAAAATGTATCAATTCCGTCCTCATGACGCCGGAGTTCCTTTCCTCGAGGATCGATTGTGCGTTCCTTAAAGGAAGGAAGTCCTGCAACGGACAACGTCTATTATTAATACGCGATGTTATTCAATTATGCGAATTACAACGATGGAACAAGCTTAATAAATATTGTAACATTCTATAAATATTGTAACATTCTATAGCGTAAGAGTTTTATTCATTATGCCTTGTAATGTTCATTTTTATCAATTTGAATCAATATTAATCTTGATTTAATTTAATCTTTATCTTTTCAGAATTTTCAGAATTAGAAAATAAAAAGTGAAGTTAGCATTTTTATAGGACGAGAAAGTCATTGTAGTGTAAAACATATTTTGAAGCAAGAAATACAATGAAAATAATGAATTACAATGAATGTTACACATAACACTGTAAGATTTAAAGATGGATCTTATTTTTTAAAGGTCTATCTATAATATATTGATAAAAATGAATTAACAGAAAATTTTTTCTTATATCTTAAGCAATTATAACTTTGTATCGAATCTTTTATATCAATAACAGTATTAACACACATATATGCACGTGAATGCAGGGGAGATTAGATGTAACTAAGAAGATTATAGTCACTTGATAGTCGTTTAAAGATATACGTACTGTATCCGTCGGCGCTACATCGCCGTCGATACATCACGATGAAAGTGAAATTCTGCATTACACGATTTATTCGATTACAATTACACACATACACACAAACCTCCTTTTATATTTTTACTGTTAGCTATGCATCGTTTAACACAAAGAGAGAGATAGGTCAATGCATCTTCGTGATGCAAGTCATAATGCAACTTCGTAATGCAATCACAATGCGAAATAGCAGAATTGGTGAATACAAGTTAAAACAGAAAATTCTGTATTCTTGTGTTCGTCCTTTTTTTACGTTCCAATATTGCGTTGTCAAACTAAAGTAAGGATAGAAAGGACAGAAAGCAAAGAAAGGGCGGAAGGGTTCAGATGTGTTCCTTACCAGATGAAAAACGTCAGTCCCATGTCAGTTTCTTCGCAAGCGGAGCAAGCAAATCAAACGACATCCTCTCATCTAGGGTTTAGACGCATTATTTTAGGTATATTTTTTTAAAGATATGGAGAAAAATATTAAAAAAAACAATGTATTGCGACGTTTTCCTGTTTGCAATTTTTATTGTATTGTAATTCGTAAACATACATCAGTTTTAATAAAAAAACAAACTTTATTTACTTTATTTACTCTACAGTGCAACTTTATATTTACTTTACAGTTACAATAGAACAAAGCTACTGAGAGGTTTTAAAAAATTCCGTTGTAGACAGGTTGTAGTTTCACACCAGAAAATATTTATCTTGTCAATTTCGTAACTAGATAATGATTTTATCTTTCTAAAACTGGAAGCTCTATACAATAAATTTAAATTATACTTGATTGCCGTAGAATTTTGTCATTAGAATAAGAATAAAAACTAAAAAATTTGTTTTTTTTTTTGTAAAATTGTAATATCGTGTTTGCAATTATTTATTTGAAATTGAAAGAAATTTATTTATCAAATTCAAACAGAGAAAATATCAATTTAAAACTAAATATAAAAAAATGTTAAAATTAAAAATGGTAAATTTTTAAATTTATTTTTATCACATTTTTGAAAAAATTAATTAAATATATAGTTTTCACGTAAAAATAAAATTAATTAAACACTTTTATATAACGTTGGTATAAGAAAAGATTTATACTTTTAAAACTACTTAATATTTCTTTTTTATATGATTCTTTTAAATAGTTACCTTTGTATAAAGAAATTCTGCAAGATTTGCAGATGAAATATTTTTTTCATTATATATATTACTTAAAACGCTTTAAAATCACAAGATGATTTATTTTGATTTTTTATATTCTATGCTAAAATATATTTTGAAAAAAAATTCATTTAATATTTTATATATTTTATTTTATTATTATAATTTTTTAGTCAACAGTATAACTATAATTCTATTTAAATAATTTATTTTTTACTAATTTAAACTTAAAATTAAAGAGAGAGAGAGAGACATCAGCACCCAGTCAAAGATTTTAAAAAGATGTATTATTACGTTAACGCGGTAATCAACTATATTTTATAAAAAGATGTAATATGTTAACGACTGCGAATGTGTTAATTTCTCTGTAATTATTTCTATTTTACTTTTTATTTTCAATTTATTTTTATAATCTTTGCCATAATTAATTTGTTTCTATAAAGGATTAATGAAAATCGGTGCAAAAGGAATATAAAATTTTTATTCTAATATTAATTAGTTAAGAAAATAATGTAGAAAGTGAAGATTACTTCGATCCAAATTCTAGTTATTTGTTTTTGCAGGCAAGCTTATTTTTTTAGAAAATTCAAAAATTAGTATATTAGTATATTTGTATCCGCGTTTCCTTCGATTTTTTCTCAAAAGACACCGCAAACAGTGCAAACACTCGACATAACGACGTGATGTATCACCGACTTCGCCATCACTGCTTTCTTCCATCGGACGTTGTGTCGGCGATTTCGCTGTAGCAGCGGACCGTGTACGACGTGTGTTATTCTAGCCCGAGCGCGCGGTGCCTTAAGTAACGCAAAAACACGGGCGAGTGCTCTGTCCGTGAAACTTTATCCAACTTCTGTTATAAGTAGCTTCTAAGCGACATTACCTTTCTTTCGCGAGGGCGTTCATAAACTCTGTGAGTACTATAAATTGATTTTTCCCCCAGGAAGGATAAGTCGTTGCTGCCACTTGCGCGTCCCTCCCTCTTTTACCCTCTTCACCTATCTTTTTCCATCCTGTGAGCACCGCTAATAAGTCGCCTAATAAACGAATCTTTAGTGCTTCCTTCATTTATTTTCCTACGCGTCGCTTTTCCTCGTAATTTACTTTCATCATGAATAATATAACATCACAGCATTTTTTATTATAGCTTGTTCTTATTATAGCTTGTTCGATTCATGCTATCAAAGTGACTCTGATAGCATGATAACGTCACAAATGATTATGGTGTGATTCGTGTTATCGCAAGGAAAAAAACGATTTTACTGAAGTATTTAAAAATTCAGCTTGATACAGAGCTGAAAATAAATTTTGTTGGGCTATCAAAATAATTAATTGCTAGAATGTTTGCTAGAAAATTTTTTTTTTTTTGCAGCATTGCTCATTATGCTAGAGTTCTCTACATAATTATATTTTGATGATCCAACAAAATTATTTTCAGACCTATATCTAATTAATCTATATAAATTTTTTCATACTTTAGCAAAATCGTTCTTTCCGTGCGCGTTCCGACGCTGTTTATCTTGCGAACGGTATGTATAAATAAATTCGCTAAAAGACGAATTTGAATTTTCAACTTACAGCCTTCTCGCTGTGATAAATTTCGTAATCTGCTTTACTCTAAGTCGCTTGTCTATACGAAGAGAATGATGAAGTATCTTAAAATTTAGTTAAGTACAAAACGATTTCTGTCTGAAAATAATTTTGTTGGATATCAAAATAATTATGTTAGAGACATTCAATATTCATAACGTACTGTAAAAAGTTTTAACATTCTGACAATCCTCATACATAATTATTTTGATTCAGCTATGATAATCCAATAAATTTATTTTCATTCACATCTGTGTATATCTAGTTAAATTTTTTAACTTTAGCAAAATCGTTCTTTTTATATATTACTACATTATACTACTTCGTCAGTTGATCGCGTTTAATGTATGTATGATTCAGCTCTATAACAAATCTGTAATAATAATCTCTATCAACCGATGCGAGAGAAGAAACGTTAATCTGTAGCAATAACAACAACATATGCTTTCTCATCCTGCTTTCATTCTTCAATCTACATATATTTTTGGCGTCCTTTTTACAATCCATTCGAGACTGTTTCCGACAAAAAAGTAAATAATTGACGAGGAACTGTTCTATACGTATACCTGTGCGTGATTTCGAGATTTACATGCGGATAACATTCGCGTCACGCATCGACGTAAAAATCGCGTCGTCCTGCCGTGCGTGCGTCATTAAAAGAACAGACATCCAGAAAAGGCCGGAATTTAACGAGCTCCTCGGAAGGATCTGCAGTCTAGATGCAATTCGCTCGCGTGTCCTCTCTCTCTCTCCTTCTCTCTCTCTCTCTCTCTCCCCCCTCTCCATTTCTCTCACCCTTTCTCTTTCTCTCTTACTCATCGCTCGTGCCGGACGTTCGTAACGAGGCTCATTTGGTGGCGCGCACGCGACCAATGGCGCGGCGGTATGGTGGCTGTGGCCATGCCCAGCGGCCAATAGCGTCACGCGTCACACAGCTGTCATCTTGGCCACTCCCCTTACCAATCCGTACCGCGTCGCGCATGACGCACTCGGTTCGCCTCGCTAACACGCCGCGTCGCCAGTCCCTTCTGATGCGCGCGTGAGGAGTGTTTCTCTCTCGCGCGGCAGCGAGAGAGACAGAACGGCCTCATTGATCCGCCGCTTCACGAGGTCTGCTTCTCCAGACGCGATTTAGATCAAGATCGCCGAATTGAATCACTGTTGAGAGACGGATCCGGTGCGTGTGAAATCGCAAGTGAAATTGGAAGTGAATTCGGTGCGGACTCTTGCCGGAGAGCCGCGGTTCTTCCTAGCATAGTCGGTGTTGTTTCTTTGGTGACGAGTATCTCGCTGGAAACGATGATGGGGTTAACCGAGTGAATCGATCGAAGAAATCGTCCGGGTGGAATTTTCCGGGCACATCCGTTCTTCGCGAAGGCATGATGCTGAGAGACCACCGCAGTCGAAGACCAGATTCTTAGCTTGTACCAGAGGTCATTTAATACTCGAATCAGTGCCGATTCTTGTAAGCTCTTCGGACGCACGATATAGCAAGAACGTGAAAATGCAATAGCCAAGGATTATCTCCATCGCCCCAATATACTTCGTTAAGAAGAGTGAAAAAAAGCATCGCATTTATTCTGCGTTCAGAGGCGCCATTAAATTGTCAAGTGATGTTTAAGAAGGAAATTTGAAGGTGAAAAAGCAGTTTGGTGACATTTTCATGGAGAGAGCGTCACGACGAGAGGCGTCGATGGGGTTCAAGGAGAGCGAGAGAGACGCTCTTTAAGGCGCCTCTAATAATAGCAGCACGCTCGCGAGTATACCAAGCAGTCTATAAATACGATCGCTGGCCCCGTGGAAACACGAGCCCGTAGATTTCACGATGCAACCTGTGTGTGGGCAGTAAGAGCGAGACAGGAAGAAAGAACAGCGAGTCGGAAGAAACGGTGAGATTCGCGGATGAACGAATAGAAAAATCTCTATCGCGCATCAATTTGACGGAAGTGTTTCTCGATGGGAAAGATATAATGACTGTGGGAGTTCCACGAGCATTTCCATGAATGGTTGTAAGCCGCTCGTATCAAAACGACAGACAAGAATCGTCGGTAACGAATTGAAGATCATTGCCTGGAATGATTTGATCTTCCACTTGGAATCTGCGATCTTATCCTCGGATTAGCTTTGCTCGCAGCAACAACATCCTAGCAAAATCCGAAGTTTGAAGGAAGATATCCAAAAAGATTACAGCATTGTTGGAATAGCCATTTTTTGCTTTTTGAAACGTGATTAGACGCTAGATCGCAGACCAACGTGAAAGTCCAGAAAGAAGTAAGAATCCGCGACTTCGAACTGACCGTCGGCTCGAAGCTGCGATCACAAGACTGAAAAGAATCTCGTTTTAGGATTTTTTCCGCTTCTGTTCGCCGATATCGACTGGTGAGAGTTGAAAATATCACGCGCTACTCGCGAGGATCTTCATTCTCGATCGAACGAGATCAATCAGATCAATCTGTCGAACGAACATTCAAGCACAACATTGCTGATCGATGAGTAATGCCTTGGAAAGGCATACAATCATCCCAGCACGATCATCGACAGTTCGTCAAACGGAATGTAAAGGAGCTTCAATGTTTTCTTGTTTCAAGCTTCAACGTAGTGCAACGAATTTACATACCCAATTGTTTAAATTAATTGAACATTGGTTTAATCAATGACTATGACAGATAAAGTTACACAAACAGGCGTTGAGGAAAATCAAGTGCACGTAGGAAAGATACATTTCGCGTTTAGCGGTAATTAAAGGTCAGCACTAGTTAAACTAGTGATCAATTTTGACGGGCAACGCAATAAGTGTATCGAACTATTATCAATATTTAAATTAAGCGACTTTATTACTGCCTTATGCAGACTTTTATCACTTGTCATCCTTTGATACACAAGTCAGTTATGGGACTAACTTGAAGTGATTTAATCTAAGTTGGCGACTCGCCGTGTCTTTTTAGACTATAATCATAAAACTTTTTTTAATTAAAAAGAAAACTTTTATATAATCAATCTAAACTTACGAGAATCCATATCGAATCAAGCCGCTTCTCTCAGGCGACGTTGCGCATCAAGGATCTTGGATTATCATTGGGCGCATCGCGCGATGATCTCAATACGTTCCAAGGATCCGCACTGATCCCCGCGAAGGGTTTAACCTGAAAAATGAGCGGCGAGTGAAGGGTAGCTTTCCTTTCGTGTAGCGTCGGATCGGAGAACCCGTGAGCGGCGACGCGGTTCGTCGCGGTCGCAAACGCGAAGCGGGTAGGACGATCGTGTCACAACGGTGGAGGGCGGCGGTACCGTGCGGGGGGTCGTCGTGGACCCCGGAGATGACGCAGCCATGATGGCCTACGGGGGCACCGCTGGTAACGGGGGCGCGATGGGCCCGACGTCCGGCGGCGGCGGCGGCAGTGGTAGTGCGGACGTCCTGGGTACCGCTGCCGGCGACTACAGTCCTCAGAGCACCCCCACACCTTTGACCGGACACTCGACGACGGCCGGCTCGGTGGAGAATGCTTACACACCCGGCGCAACCGGGGCGGCCAGCTACAGCCCCCAGGATAGCCCGGCGAGTTCTGCCGGGGGCAGTGGTAACGGCCAGCTGCCAAGTTTCGGTTTCACGCAGGATCAAGTAGCGTGTGTCTGCGAGGTAAGTCGTGTGATCGCCTGTTTCATGGAGCTCCTCCGATAAGAGACACGAAAATATACTGAGTAATACGCAAGAAAGGTAATTAAGTAAATGAGTGTGACGAAGTCACACAAAAAAGATTTAAAGAGAAAGAAATGAAGAGAAGAGGGAGAAAATAAAAAACTGATTTCTTCAATGATACCGAAGCTTTTTAAGTCTCAAATCATAAGAAATTGATCAATCATAATTGATTAGTCTTCTCACATGTTCGATTATGATTGGTCGATTTATTCCGGCTTAAGACTTAAAACTCAAGTAATGAATTATTAATGATGAATGCCTTTCATTTAATAACATAAATCGACAGTATTGTTATCTTTGTTACTCATGGAATATAAAGAAAATTATCATATATAGAACATTATGTCACTAAATGAAAAATCCACAGAAAGCCCATTAACTTTTGGGATTTGTAATTGGGAGCTTATCTTTCACATTTGTAATTATGTTCAAGTGATAGCTTTGATTCTCAAATTACTAACAATGGTGAATTTAAGATGGCAAAGCAGCTAAGTCTGCTTGCCGAGCAAACATGATTAGTTGGATCCACAAGTAAGAACCAATCATGCTTATTCGCTCGGCAAGCATGTCTAATCACTTTGCCAGCTTGAACTCACCCAATGCCATTACTATGCCGTGAATACTCTATACACTGAAAAAGAAACAACAAAAATTCAATATTTTTTTGTGAGATTTCTTTTTTTTGCATAGTAACAATCGTAACTTAATTTATATACTATCCTATATATTGTTATACTGAAAAAAATGTTTTAATTAAACCAACAAAAGAGTTTAATAAGAATAATATTTGATGAGACCAAACAGAATTTCTAGTCGTCGTAATCAGAAATTTTGTTTAATCTCATCAAATGCCATTTTTATTGAGTCTTTGTTGATTTGAATCAAAACATTTTTCTCAGTATAACAATATGTAATTTTAGGATGATGCATAAGTCAAGTTGTCATTGTAGCTACATCAAGAAATTTGCAGTTAAAAGTGTTTTAAGTTGAATCTTAATTTAATTATTATTTTTATTTACTTGATAATTAAATTGTGATTCCAACTAATTTATATGACGAAAAAATTGATCTTCAAAAATATATCCAAAGAATATCTGACAAATTAAAATGACTTTCTATAAGCATCACTCTATGAAATGTTACTCGTTTAATATAGAAATTCTACGTTATTTCGTGACTCTTATTAGATGATCTCTAGCTGCACAACACGCGCCTGCTGCATTCGGTTGTTTAATGCTATGCGTCGCGTTTATAGTAAGCATGCAATTCACATTTCAATTAAAATCTAGACGTAGATATAAACATTTTTCGCAGTTGCAAATTACATTCAATAATATAATTATATAGTATGATTGATCTTCATGCAACTCGACTCAGCAGAGAAAATTAATTAGCGTTTAGTGATTCTTTAATATGATTGATTCTTGCCTTTAGTTCTTCGCTAAATTTAAGTATAAGAACCAATCGTATTAAAGAATCACTAAGCGCAAACTGATTAGTTTTCTCTACTGAACGCATCCATTGTCGTCAATTGTTTTGCACTGAACTTTACTCGCGCTTCAAGAAATAGAAAACAGTATTGCTGTTAAAATTTTATCATATATGACCCATGAACAAAAATATAAGATTGCCAGAAATCTATGCGCAATATTTGCGACGCACAGCTTATAACAATGACCGCTGATGACTGGCTAGCAATCGCTGCACTTTCCTCGGCAAATAATACCGGTCGATTTTTATCTCGTCGAAATGTGACATCATTAGATTCTATCATAAATTGCGATAAACATCACGAGAATCTCATGTCGCGTGCAAGTTTATTTAAATGTCGCAAATTGGAATAAATTGCTTCTTTTCCAATCATCATCGTGTTGATTGTCGTTGTAAAGTGTGGAAATAGCGAGAATCTACGTGGATTCCCGATGATGAAATTGCTGCCGCGACGACGGTCGCCACGTCGCCGACAATGTGCAGCGTTATGCGCCAAGATTCGCTTGCATGTCACACGCTTAATAGAATCTGCACGATTTTACTGTAACCGTAAATTGTTTTGCGTGCGACGTTTACGTCTCTCATATCGAACATCCCACATGTTAACTCGTCCTGTTCGAGAAAAAGAGCAAGAGAGAGAAAATAGGCGATTCTTTCCGCGTTTGGCAAAATTTTCAATGATTCTTTACTGCAATTCTCATCGAGTTGCACTCATGCGGCATGCAGTCTCGAATTTAATTGACAAACGATTCATTTAACATATCATTTTTATCAATAAAACTGAAAATTAAAATAAGTAAACAATAGTAAAATAAGTATTTGCTTAAACGAATCCAATAAATTAACTCGTAAATATTTGGATTTAAATCGAAAAATATAAAATATTGCAGACGAGAAAATAGATACGAGATCATTATAAAAATATAATGTATCGCAAAAAAGGTTAATTGCGATATACTTTTTAGTCCAAATGACGTAAATATCTAAATATATTTAAAATACGTCTCTAGTCTTTCGATTTGCCTTTTAAATTTTTGTGTTGCTGCGTCGTCTATTTAATTTTTTTTATTTGTATCGCGTAGGTGTACTCGCCACGTGAATATTAAGAGTTAATTTCTATATTTTACGCCGTAGATGATGAAAATATTCATGAACGATTGAATCGTGTGGCGGTCGTAGCGCGTATAAGATAACGAGTATGCGAAAAGATGGGTTTGCCAAATGCGGAAGTGATCGGCCGCAGATTGCATCGTTGCACGACGCGTTCTTGCACGTGCATACCCCTGTACCAGCGCTATAATTATGCGGCTAGACTTTAACTCCTTGCCCACGTCACACAGACAATTATGGCGCTCAAATTCTGCGATTGGACTTTGAAGAACGCTAAGGGCCCTACGATTATACATGAGTAATCTGCGACATTGGAGTCGCTATCGCATATTGATTTGTTCAAAAATATTGTGATATATTGTTGCCATACTCTGTGACACGTGGGCGCTAGTTGTCTTGTATCATTCGAGGTGCCCATGATAGTTCCCTTTTCAAAGCATAAACGAAATCGATGTTTTACCGGGTGTCGGCCGATCCATTTCTTGTCGAATCGCATGAAATCGATCTTGTACTCGAGAAAAGGAGAAATGATAGGACTGAATGATTTCTTCCTAAATCTGATTAAATTATTCTAGAACATCGACTTTCAATCCCAGTTTAAATCAGTCCGAATTGAATTATACTATAATTTCAGATTCAGTCATTTTTAATCTTAATTTTAACTATCTTTAATGTCTACATCGATCATTAAATAAAATTATTAATTATTAATTATACATGTATTTTTTAGATTACGTATTGATGAGATTTAAATATAATTCGTCCGTTGATGATAAGATTTAAATATTATTATTATTCATTAAACTTCAAATGGAGAAAGTGAAACAATTTTCTTAAATTTTGATTTCTTTTTTTATACGATTTTATATTTATATTTATTCGATTTTTAAACGTATTAATGTATAAAAAATTATTATCATTACGAATTGAATTTTTGTGTTGTTTAATTCTAAAAGAGAAAAAGGATTAACTCATATATGATCTTTCTAATCAGCATCTTCATCGTTGACAGTTAATCCGATCTTGAGATCTATGTCGTACATTTCTCTTCGTTTGGATGACATGACATTCATTCCTCATTATGCCACGCGGCAAGATTAATCGGCCATATTGCGGAAAATTCGGCGACATCCGGCGACGACAGCGAGCAGACAAAGATGACAGGTGTACAGAGCTCATATTGCTAATTAAGCGATCATCAGACACCCGTTTTCATACGATCGGCAACGTCTTAATTTCGTGCCGGTACTTTCGCAGCAATTAATTTTGTACGCTAAAAGGAAATTTCGAGAGATTCTCTCTCTGCGATATTAATTTTCTTCGAACATATAAGATTCATGAATTTAAATTAATATATATGAAATTGAATTTGAAATTATTATAATTATTGAAAAATATAGCAAAGAAGATATAAAAATGAATATAGTCCTAATATTCTTTGCACTTGTGCTTATATCAAGAAAGTGACAATTAAGGTCAAACGCCTATTTACAAGTATATAAATTTTGTATTGCAATAAAGTTTGTATGTGTATCGATTTTACAAATAGTACCGTGCTTTTAGCAAATCAGTTATATGTAAATTAAAGATACGTAATACGGTGATATCTAGACTGGCAATATATGGCGCGTGATATATCGAGTAAACGTCAGTGATGCAAAGCAGCAGACATATGCGGACACCGGCAAATATTATAGATAGCTCATTTCTCAAACGGAATCCTCGGTGGTTAATTATCAACGAGAGAAACACGCAAGGGATAACATGTTTCGTTCCGATAAAACGAACTGAAGTATATGACGAAATAAAATTGATGTATAGTTCCACTTAGGATCGTGTTACGCGATCGTTTAAGTTCATTAACGGTCATTTCGAGAAATTATACGAATGTTAAACGTCACGGATATATCGAGTGTAATTTTATATATTAGTAATTATCAGATTTTGTCTTGATCTCAAATGATGTTTTATTAAAAGTATATTATTTATTAAAACTATGCTAAACAGTTTTATGAATTTTTATATTTTAATTTGGTTATTTTATTATCAAAATTTTCGCAATTTCGCAGCTTCGCATTATTGTGTGATATGTTCATATTTTTAATAGAAATACACAAACTGAATAAATAGAATTTTCTCTTATGATTATAGATTCTAATATCTTGACATAAGAGATCACCGACTGTTGTAAAATATTTGAGATATTTCGAGAAATTCACGAAATCGTGTATGAGACTATTTTAATCGTTCCAAGACACGAGACTCATTTCTGCTTGCTCGCAAAAATTTAATTGAAATTCGTTAATATATCGGTATAAAAGGTATATTCTGAATCATTCCTCTTCAAATTTCTGAAACCTTATCCCCATGTAATATTTAATCTCATCCAGTTTTTTATAAGTTTTAATTAGATTTTATAATCCAAAAATTTCTCTTTTTTAAGGAAGATTTAATAATTTTCCTAAGAAAATATTCACAAAGTCAAGATCAATTTTTTATCTTTATTGATATGATTCTAAACAGACACTGGTTTTATTGAGGAAAAAAGAAATAATTGGGCGTGTGTAACAAATAATAGATCTCCACACTAATTTTTTGTCAAAAATACTATATGAATACACAGAATTATCCAAGATTTAACTTAAATAGTTATTATAATATATTTCTATTAAAGAAAAGAGAAAAAATTTCAAAAAAATCAGTTTTATTTAAAGCTGCGTCGTTTTTCTTAAAGGAGTTTTAATAAAATAACAGTAACTGAGAGACTTTTATATCCAAATTATATTCAAATTAGTTTTTATAAAAGTTAACATTTTTCCATTTAAGAATCATATTTAAACGATTCAATCAATGATTAATTCGAATCATACACACACACACACACACACACACACACACACACACACACACACACACACACACACACACACAATTTGACTTTGTAAATACTTTTTAGCTCCTTCATTTAATTTTAGATTATTTATCATAGAGAGCATTCTATTTTATGTCCTTTTATAATTTTTTTACTTGCACTTTGTGAATAATTAAATTAAATGTAACAATACAGCTTGTATATATTTTGTTAAAAATTGAAGAAAATTAAATTTAGATTAATTTTCTCGATTTGAAAATTCTAAATACAAGAGAATTAATCTAAATTTAATTTTTCCTTGTTAAAGTTAATTTTTCCCGGATTTTTCATAAAAACAGATTATTTATAATAGCTTTAATAGTCAATTTCTGTAATCTTTCATTCCCATCCTCGCAATTCCCATTCTCGCAATTCCCCCCTTTACACGAAAATGTTCCGACCAACCTGTTAATCACTGGTAGTTGTCCAACTCATCTTCCTTGAACGAAACGATCAGCTAAAAGAGGTGAATATGAGATATATACAAGATACACTAGAATAAGAGGAGACCCGGGATGAGTTTTGCCGACTAACAGTGTGCCCCCCCTGTCTATCGTCTTCAAGGCGATGGTGTCGAATGTCCAGGTTCTTCAGCAGGCAGGCTCCGTGGAGAGGCTCAGCCGATTTTTATGGTCTCTGCCGGCATGCACCAGGTTGCACCGGCACGAGAGCGTGCTCAAGGCCAAGGCGATCGTCGCCTTCCATCGGGGTCAATTTAAGGAGCTCTACAGGATCCTGGAGAGCCACACCTTCAATCCGAACAATCATCCGAAGTTGCAGGCTCTCTGGCTCAAGGCCCACTACATCGAAGCCGAAAGGCTGCGCGGAAGGCCCCTCGGCGCAGTTGGTTAGTAAGAATTTTTAACGGTTTTTTTTTCTGTATTATAAGTAAAATGATAAGTAGAGATTATTTTTCTGTGCAAATTCAATATAATAATTTTCTTAATGACGATTGTTAATTGCTACTTTGTATTGATTTCAATTGTTTTATTAAATAAGTATTTCTCGTTTTGTATCAATAATTATTAAGTTTAGCAAAATATTCTTATAAGGTTTGAAAAAAAATATAAATTGAATTTCAAATCCTTACTTAAATACTAGTCAATATTGATTGGTGAAAAGATAATTGAAGAACATAGAGAAAAATAGTATGTTTAATATATCTAGCACCGTAAATAATTGTTTTCTAAAAATAAATAAATTTAATTTATCATAGAACATTCACATAAAGCAAAAAGCCATTGAAAGTGGAGTAGTGCTTTGCCGACAATGATTAACTTTCTTCATTAAAAATCAGAAAATCCGAGTGGACACGAAACTATGTCACACATCTCATTAAATTAATGATCCTTAATATGTTATTCTCAAGATGTGATCCTTATTATTATTCTCGAGATACATATATATGTTTTACTTTAAAATGAAGTATAAATATTGCAAAAATGTCATCGTATATAACTTTTTTTTTAAAGAAATTTCTGAAATTTATAACAACTCACTATATATGATAATTTATGAATAATTTATCCAATTCTCGATATAAGATATTACTTTGCGAATTAAACTTGAACAATATATTAGTGCAGCATTAAAATCTTGTTTTAATGCGACGCGTACCGCATGCGCGTCACATTTATTTTCGAGTTTAGGATATTACGTACGGCAATTATAAATAAACAATGCGCGAAACGCACGCTGCAACGGTTTTGACATAACGATCAAAAGAACGGACAAAGTTATTATCACATTCAGCTAATGAGCAGTATAGACTTGGCCCTATTTTACCCGCTCAATTCGCAAGCGGCGCGCGTCGCGCGTGAAACCGACGACGTCGCCGTCGTTGCACTCGGCCCAGAAACCAAATCCGTCTTCAAAAAAGAGAAGCTAGAAACAAAGCATGCTTCTGTGTGCGCGTTGAGAGAATCGGAGTGCCGTAACACGCCGCTGCTTCCTCTTCCGTTTTTCACAGCGTCGCGAATCCGTGTTCGCGGTGAAAATTTTCACTCGCCAGAGTACCGAAGTGTGTTTATCTTGGAGCCGTCAAAATGTGTATTTAAAGATACAGGTAGACTTTAGCGATGGTATTCTAACATTTCTGACGGTACTGTAATAGTGACGCTTTTAAAATTGCGTTCTTATTTTCTTTGAAAAAACAAAATGTTAAATTAATATCCTCACTTATAGAGGGATTTGTCTTTTTCTTTGCAGGAAAGTACCGAGTGCGTCGTAAGTTTCCGCTACCGCGCACAATCTGGGATGGCGAGGAGACGTCTTATTGCTTCAAAGAGAAGTCCAGGAGCGTTCTGAGGGATTGGTACGCCAACAATCCGTATCCGTCGCCGCGCGAAAAGCGAGAATTAGCGGAGAGCACCGGCCTTACCACCACGCAAGTCAGTAATTGGTTCAAAAACAGGAGACAGAGAGATCGTGCTGCCGAGCATAGGTGAGTCTTTGACAATAAAGACTGTTTCTGCTTAGTTAATTACACAAATTGAATTCTTATTGAGTTTTCTCGCCTCGATAGAACTGAAAGCTAGAAAGAAGTGTTTCATTCTGAAAAATATTTCTAGAACAGACAGAAGTATACAACAATCTACATCAAAGTTTAACTATCCGAAAAAATGAAAAAAATGAAAAAGTGAAGATTTAAAAGCGTTAAAAAAATAAGCAATCCAATGCCGAAGAAATATTACAGGCGTCAAATTGGATCAATGGAAATAGGAGTTTTCTCGAGTTTTCTCTATTATATTTTTACATTTTCTTAATACTAAATTAT
>Ga0157363_1001604_pt1 | contig 19031 bp, 10 predicted proteins | sample AttsexASBM1_FD_111477 | JGI IMG/M metagenome (GOLD analysis project Ga0157363, IMG submission 111477) | Fungus gardens microbial communities from leaf cutter ant in Ribeirão Preto, State of São Paulo, Brazil - Atta sexdens ASBM1 | ecosystem: Host-associated > Fungi > Mycelium > Unclassified ... | reverse complement strand
GTGTGTGTGTGTGTGTGTGTGTGTGCGTGTGTGTGTGTGTGTGTGTGTGTGTGTGTGTGTGTGTGTGTGTGTGTGTGTGTGTGTGTGTGTGTGTGTGTGTGTGTGTGTGTATACAAGCTTTGATATGATGCATAATTCGGTCTATATTGCATTATACATGTGTCCCTTATTAACATTATTTGCATTAGTCTAAAAGAAATGACACCCAATAATTAACTAATGGCGAATTCGATTGAAAGAACTAATGCGCATGTTAAAGCCGTTGTACATTTAATTTGAGTATAAAAGTGAAATGCAAATATTTCGAATATAAATACATATTTTATCTAATTGTACAATAAAAATGTATTGAGTATTTCAGGATTTAATCGATTTCTATGTTTATGTATAAATATATCTATGTTATTTGGTGTACGGCTTTAATGCGCATCACTGCGCACCAGTGCGCACTAAGAGTGCGCCCAATCGAATTTGCTATAAGTTTTTGCAAATGCTTTTATTTACAATAATAAATGCATAAAAAATATGGCATATATATATATTAGATATATTAGAAATGCAAGAGCGTTACTATCTGCTGGAGAGAGAGAGAGGGGGGGGAAGGAGGGAGGGGGAGGGAGGGAAGGAGAAGGAGAGAGAGAGAGAGAGAGAGAGAGAGAGAGAGAGAGAGAGAATGATCCAAGTACTTACTAAATAAGTACACACTTATTTCTCTATTGTGTTTTAATGTCTTTTAAAAATAACTCGAGTTCTTTCATTCTTCGTGACAAATTGTCAGACTGTTGTTGCAAACGCTTAGTCTCTCGATTGCTTTCATCAAACATCCTTTGTAAATATTCGATTTTCTCTTCGCGACTCAATGAATCGGTGTCTTTGACGTAGTCACGACTGGGTGCAAAATACTTCTCAGCCTCTCTGCGCACACGGGAGATAGTATTATCACGATCTTCGCAATTTTCACAGCAGTCAGACCACGCGTTCAAGTCTACGTAAGGAATCTCGTCACAATTGACAAAGTCATTACGACTCTCGGGCAGTAAAAACACGTTGGGTTGTACGCGAGTGATGTTGTCGCCGTTGTCACATAAGATTCTGGCTAGTGATACTTGCTGAATCTGGACGAGTTGTTCCGCGCGGAAGATACTTGGATTCTCGTACCAAAATCGATCGCCGTCCCGGGTTCGCCGGAATTGCTCCAGTAGGAGACATTTGAACAGCGGTCCGACTTTCATTCCCGGCAACTGATCCTCGAGAATACCACCAACCCAAACGTCTATATTGTTCGGGTGACCATATAATTCGCGCAACTTCTGCCGCACTCGAGCGCTGCTAATGTCGTTAATCAAATGCTCGAACGTCTCGACACGCGACATGTTGCAATAATCGCGCCACTTTACATAGCCGGGAAGCCCGTGATCTCTTCCTCGTTGGATATTCATCGCCGCTAGATCGAGCGCAACCGCGTGAGCGGTACGAAATAGCTGTTCGGTGAGCTCAACATTGAGATTCTGTTCGGGCAGCTTCAGTTTCGCCGCCGTGGCGTACATACCTCGGATCAGCGGGTCGACACCACCTTCTTCTACTAATCGCCAAGGTGCAAAAAAGGCATCACGCAAATTGAGAGGACCCTGAGGAATTGGTTGGAAGGATGCGTTCAGTCGCTCTAGACGCGGTTGGATGAGCGAGTGGCCAAAACGTAGAGCGGCGGTGGCGAAAACGTTAGATATGCTGGCGTCTACGTTGGGATCGTACCCTCGGTATGATCCCAACATAGAGTCCTCGATCGTCGATCCAAATATTCGCGGCAACCAGTGTCGATAAGTGATGTGTTGCATCTCTGCGCCAACGATACGTCTCGCTTCCTGATACAATTTTTCGCCATTCCAATGTGGATTCATCTCGCGTAGCGCGCGAGCGATGCGGTTGTGTTCGCGCAACCATAAAGTATGCATGGCCAGCAGGCCGACTTGCTCGTTGGCACGAATGTCACCGGCTACGAAGCAATTGATTGAACTCTCCAGTGGATTTCTGCGACAGTCGACAAACTGACCAGACGCATATGGAAGGAGAGGCTTGTGACCGGGAAATGTGGGACCTTCCCGGAGCAAGCCACGATCCGTTGTGAAATCACGCAGATCGCGCCCCAGCTTGTCGTCGTAGCCATAAACCTGCGACGCGTCCAAATAGCTGGTCAACTGATTCAGCTGTTCTCGAGGCATCAAGTCGCCCCACAGTATACTGGTCGCGCCAGAACCGCACACGGCGCTACTTCTGATAAAGTCGATGCACCGTCTGTTGCTGATACGTGGATCACCTGGCGGCACTTCCATCGGGAAGCAAGGTGCGGCATTGTCGCAGGATTTTTTGCAATCTATTCCATCCCACGATTCGCTCGATACCGACGGTAACGCGTGATCGAGATCATGGTCCAGAAACTGACCCCACTGCATCACCATGTGGCTAATCTGATCGTCTGACGTAATTGCATGGGTAGAGATTAGCGTGGTCGACACGAGACGTGCAGCGGGTTTCGGATAACCGTAGTATCGTCGTCCCTTCTCCCAACCGACCGGCATCGAGAATCCATTCTCGTAGATGGGTTGCAGTACCCTTCGGAATCCAGTATGCGACGAACCCCAAGTAGGATGGCGCAAATTATTGCAACTGCCGTCTATAGCCCGGTATTTGTGATGGAAGCACCTGTTGGTGCAATTCTGCCGACGTCTATGACCGGTGCACCCGGACAATCGTTCGATTTCCTTCACCTGCAACGGGATGCAGCGTAATTTTAGCGTAATTTCAGCTGATATATATACATATGTAATATGATTGTACGCTTGATGATCAACTTTACCTGTTCAGCTGTCAAGATTTCCTCGTAGCGGAATTCACCAGTCACGTTTGCTTTACTGCCAGTATCCACCATACGTCGAATATTAATGAGAGTTCTTTCAAAGAGCTCGGCGGGTCTAGCGGCCGCGCGATCGATCGCGTTCGGAAACCGTATTAAACGGAATGGATCAACGTGTTTCGATGAGCCATCCGAATTAAAGAGAGACGATAGCGTTTTATTAATGGCACGATCGATTTCCTCAGTGGCACTTTGGAAGGCTCGTATGACAAGTGTATCCGTTGCACCGGGCTGCCGAACGCGCACCAAAGCATCGCCGGTTGCGCGACCATAATCGTTTATAGCTGAACACTCGTACCTGTAAAAGGAAAATGATTGTTGTGCCCAGGATTGATTGATGTAATGGAAGCATGATTTCAATTTTTATTATTGTAGATATTAACTCTTATCAAACTTTTTTTTATATACAATATTGTCAACGTCAACAAGCTAAAGATTCATAAAATCGCATCGAATTAATAATCATAATATTGTATAACATGAATTATTTTTTCAAATTTACTTTAATTTAATTTTTTTTTTTTTTTTAATGAAAAATGTATCACGTGAGAAATGCTTTCTACACATATTCACAAAAATAATTCCTTTAATTTCCTTGAAAATAATGATAATTAATGACCGTTCTTGGCGGTCATGCTAGTGTTTCAATCTTACCTGCCGGAGTCTTGCGGAGTCACATTAAAAATAAGAAGACTTCCTCCGCGTGTGATCTTGACCCTGTTACCCTCGAGTGCGCTACCGTCCTTCTTCCATTGTATCACTGGCTTCGGGATACCCTCAGCCCGGCAGGGTACTTCGACAATGGCATTCAATTCCACTTCAATGTCTTGCGGTCTGAATAGCAATCGGGGCGCCGTCAAATCTACGACATTCAAATTTGCGAAGAGATGAACCGTGTGATCGGTGCTCCTAAGATAACACTCGTATTTGCCCGCATCGGTTTCCTTAACCGCGAGAATACGTAACAACGTGCCATCGTTCTCAAGTGAGATTCTATCGTTGAAGAGGATCGATCGGCCGTCTCTGAACCAGTGAGTATCGGGTCTAGGATTACCCAGTGCTCGACAAGAAAAAGTCACGTTGGTACCGACAGTCACGTTTTGGGATTCTGGTCTTTCAGCGAGTATCAATTGAGACGCTGCTGTAATCACTGCTCTGGCCTTTCTGGATTTGGCCGAACCCATATCGCTACTAGCTACGCACTCGTACATCCCGCCGTCTTGCTCGGTCGTGCCAGAGATTACCAAGGTGCCGTCCTCGCGGATCACGTACTTTTCGCCGTCCTCACGAATTACTACATACTTTTCCTCATCGTCATCTGCCTCCCACGAGTATCTTGTATTCTTCATCCATTTAATCTTTGGTGTCGGATCACCTGTTACTCGACACGTTAACGTTATCGTGTCACCAAATCGTACTACGGTGTCTTCCGGACCTTCTATGATACGCGGTTTTGCTGCAAAGAGAATCTTCTATTACGACGAAAATTTTGAAGAAAAATTAAATAAATGGATATGAGATTATTTATTTTATCGTGTTCCTCTCATTTCTTTTTTTTACATCTTCTCTAATTTTACGATATATATGTACAATATATCGCGTCATTTATTTTATCTATTGTCACATTGAACTTTCTATCCAAATTTTTCATTGCAAGCTCGTACGAGTAACACGGAGAGGATCATATGATTTTATTTATTATATAAAAGTCTCTACATATGTGTAAATATATTCTCTATGAATTGATAGTCATATTAATATTACTAATTGTAAGTAAGCATATAGTTTAAGAATTGCTACCACTCCATTATCATCGATTTGAAAGTTTAAAGTTTTTGAATTAATGAACAACAATCAGTTGATTGAAAGTTTCGATATAATGAAGGATCACGCGATAGAGATACACAGATCATCCTAGTAAGAGTCATCGTCACAAGAGATGCAGCAGTGACCGACGTGTCAATGATCACAATGATGTAATCGGCATTAAATTATATCAGTGATAATGTCATAAATGTGTGAGCAATGTGTAATTGATAATAATGAGTAACGAAAAAAATAATGAAAGAATAAAGCTGTTTCCTAGCAAAGTATTCAAAACTCGACTAAAAGAGAAATAACTAGGGAATAAGTAGGAAATATTTACTTATTTTTTAAAAATTAAAGATTAAAAAATTTTACTATAAGCTTAAGAGTTCTATTCTTTCACTATCTTAATTTATTCTTTTAGGTTGTGACATGTGAAGCGAGAAGGTACACAATAAAATAAAAATTCTTGCAAAATATTTATATTAGATACCTAATATAAAAATAAAACAATACAATAGATAGATCCGATAGATTCTTGTAAAATATTTCGAAAACTTTTCTTTTATTTCATTAATTATAATAAATAATTTTATATCCGTAATTCAGTCTATTGCCCTTGTATGATATATTATATATGTATAAATCGTACTCTCCGCGTGCTTTTACTCAACTGCAATGAAAGTCCTCGGGCAACATTGTAGTTAGAGAGCGACCCTTCATTTCATGTGGAGATTGGCAAATTGCCGCCATCTCCGTAGGTTTGTCCTGAAGGCGTTCCACCAGCCAGACCAGATTACAATCGCAGATGAGCGCGTTGCTGTCAAGACGCAGCCGCGTCATCGGACCAACGTTGACGAACGCATTCGCCGGCAACCGATGAAGCTTGTTGCTGTGCAGAAATAGACGCTCCAGCACCGGCAGATTGTTAAACGTGCCCGGTCGGATCTCCCGCAGATGGTTGTGGTGCAGGTACAACTGTTCGAGCCGTGGCAACCCCGCGAACGCGCCCGGCGCGATGTGCTCGATGCGATTTTTGTATAAGTAAAGAATCCGTAGATTCGGTGCGCCCTCGAACGCGCCTGCCGGCAGCCGTCGAATGTGATTGTCGTTCAGTAGCAAGGTATGCAATTGGTTGTGTCCGTGAAATGATCCCCCGCGCACTTCCGCAATGCTGTTAAATCGGAGATCTCTGAAAGGATTTCAAATTTCGGGATGAATGTGAGATTATCTTTCTCGAGAAGAAGGAGGAATTATATATATTAAAATTACATATCTCACAATTACTGATAATTAAATACGAACGTAATTAATTATTAACGTTTTGCGACAATGTGAAAGTATATTACAAAGGATCAGAGATTTATATTCGCGATAAGAAGTAAATTGGATAATATGGTCATTTTATTGATTTCATACAATCTCAGATTGTAGATTAGATAATAATCGTGTTTCGATTGTTTTCTCTACGCTAAATACGACATAAATATGTGGAATTTCGTATGTGGGCGAGAATATCGAAATTATAAATCTATTTCTCCGCGCCTACTCATTTAGAATGAGAGAAAAGTATTCGTAAGCACTTCTTGAAATATAAGATGAAGTAAATAACAATCATTATTATTCATTTCATCGATAGATGGATTGATATCTATTAAATAAATATCGATTAGTGAAATCGATTACATTCTTGCACATTCCAATTTGCTTATTAAAAAAGATTATTGAATTAAAATATTATCTCATTAACGATATACAAATTATATACTGTTATATGTATATAAATTATAAACCATTCTTCTCACTTTTTCGATATAAATCATACTTTGCGTTTCGACGTAGATCGGTCTTCACGCCTCACAAAATAGATCGTTTCATTCATTTTTTGACATAGCTCTTTCTTCGATGTTTTTTTCGATAGCATCTTCTATAGCTCAGGCATCGATGTATAATGTCGAATAATGGTTGTTAATATAAACGTTTACGTTTATTTACGTTTTATATATACGTCGTATACATTGTTTATTGGTATTTAGATGAAATATTTAGATAATTTAAATAGCGTTATCTTATTTTTACTAGACATATGTATATTATCTTTATCTGTATCTTAGATAAAATGTGATATCTTTTTTCAAATTATTTAAGATGAAGATCTTATTTTGATAAGAGATACTAGTACATTATTAGTAGTACATTATATAGTTACACGCACACACGCGCGCGCGCGCATAGCAATTATAATGAAATAAAAAATTATAGTGCCATTTCGTACGAAAGAAAGCGATTCCAGTAATCAGCTTCAATTCCTTTACTCTGACGTTGAATTACTCTGCAGATCATTTCACATTTCACGGTAGTTAAATGATATACTTTAAACGAGACCTTAATAAAACATCGCGTTAATGTTGATTGTATCAGTTATGAAATGTGAAGCGAGTTTCGAGAAATATATATTGCATATACATATAAGTGCATCGATGCATATAAATATTGGTGATTTATTCGTTTAACGTCGCGAGGGTTCATATTAATAACATAGATCGCAAGTGAATTAACGATAATAGCAGTATATGAAGCGAACATCATGAGAATGATTCCAGGAAGACGATCCGTCTCTTCTGAACCATATTCATCACAGATTTCATCGAAGCTACAGCTTCGCCATTTGATTCACTGAGAGATGCACGACTATGTCTACAATTATAACGATGACGTAATCTGTCCCCTTGCGGAATGCGAATTCACTTTCTCGAATTGATATGCCTTGTTTTGTATCTATAATCCAAAAGACAATGCGCAGTATAATGTTTTAATAAACGTTGATATTATAATTTTATATACGTGTAAGTATATAAAACAAAAATGAATGAATAAATTTTAACTTTCTACAACAGATGCAAAGAGATACAATTAGAGAGAGAGAGAGAGAGAGAGAGAGAAAGAAAGGGGGAGAGATAATTTTGATGCATTAAATATTGTTAATATTGAAGAAGAAAAGAAATTTATTTCTATGTGTTATCAAAATATCGAGAATTACTGATATTTAACGCATATTTATGTTACGCGTGGACATCCATATCCGCAAGTAGTTTAATCGAGCGAACATAATTTCTTACTTTACACAGCGTAATTTTTTGCGCACGTTATTTTATGTAATCAAAGATTATAATTGTGCGTAGCACAAGAAACGAATATCTCAACGAATACTGATATCGCGCCATAAGTATAATATATACACATATATTTATTCAACGAGACCTTAAACGAATACTTAAAAATATTCAATATTTCAGTCAATGTTCTATTGGATATTTCATTGATTATCGATCAATAAATACAGCACTGTATAACCACTTACATATATTTTTTTTATATTTTATAATTTAAATTTTAAAGAATAAACAGTAATTACAAATGTATCGAGATTTTAAATTTAATTCATATGGGAATTTAATCAAATATAACGCATATAATGATTATAATACAAAAGTATATCGCGCAGTCAGAAAGAAATTTCAAATGATCGAATAATACATCTATTAGATAAATAAATAATATTGAATAAAAATAAAACATTCAAATTTGATTTATTTTAAATTGCCAAAAAGTATTTATATGTGCATGACTCATTGTTATAGAAACATATGGTCTTCTTGTTTATTAATTGTTTAGAAACGATATTATTTATGCGAAACTTTGCATAAATAATGTTACGCCAGGTTTACAGTGAATCGGTAGTCCTAAATCTTAATCTAAATAGGTGCGACTACAATTTTTCGCATCCATAATGAGTCATTAGTTGTATAGTGAGAACGTTTGGCTCGACCAATCAGAAGAAAAAAAGTTGAATGTGGCCGTTTTAAGAAAATTAATAATCGTACAAGTTTGCTGTTAGCCAACTTGACTGATTCACCCATAAGACTTAGGATTATCGACTATACCGACTCATTGTAGACCTGGACTTATATTTTATTATTTTCTCTTAACTTTATGCAATCGTCATATGATGCCTGTTTATCAACTTTTTCGCACAAGTTATTATTATCCATGCTGCTTCATTGGCATTAAGATTGAGAGCTCAAACTCTTATTCAGCTACAATTTTTCAACAAATATGTGAAAGAAAATCTTTTGTTTCTTTTGAGCTAAATAAAATCTTTCTGAATCTGAAATTCTTATGAATCTATGATAAACGCGTGTTAAATACGTTAGACTCATTCTACATTGGTCGTATTGTAGGCGTTGCAGGTTATAAGCTCATTGCATCAGTCAATCCGATGCGTCAATTTTAAAATCGCACGACGCTTATGATGCTCGCTATGATACGACCAATGTAGATTAGGCTTTAAAGTATTGGGTAGGTCATCATTACAGAAATAGTAAGCAAAATAATATAAATTATATAATCGTATTTGTGAGCGTAAGAGATAGAGACACAGAGAAAAAAAGGATTTAATCGCGAAAACTTTTCTTTGGGTTATGTGATACAAGAAATAATATTATGTATAGCATCTATGAATTGTATTTATTTGTTCTTTATTTTAACAAAATTTCACATCACCGTCACATGAGCAGCGATCGTAAAATTTATCAAAGAATCTTTATATTTCAGAAACTTTATATTTCGGAGATGCATTCGTATAATGTATTTCAAATGCTTGGTTAATTGTCACTACATTTGTTTTCTAATTTTTACAAGATGTAATCCGAGACAATCACTATTTACAAATTATGGATTAGTAATTTTTTCCGAACTTATTATTTTACATAACATGATGAAAAAAAAATATTTCTTATATGCATGAACATATAATTGAAAAATTATTTATTTTATAATTTATTTATTTTAAATGATTTAATAAATCGCATAAGAGAAAAATTATATATAAATAAAGAATAAAAAAACAGAGGAAATTACATTTCCTAACTGAGAATTTCTAGATTTACATTTCTACAATGTGTTCTAAGGTTAGATGACACAGTGATCTGTGTCATCTAATAGCGTAATAAGGTCATGGTTATCATAGTAATGTTGAATCTCTATTGAATAATAGTTTCTTTTAGGATAAAGCAAATTGTAATTTTATAACAATAATTTTTAAGTTATTATATAAATTAAAAAAAGATATGTATACGATTACAATTCAATGTAACACATACATTTGAAGTCAGTTAAGACAAATAGAATTAATTACACTTTATCGTTGATTCACAGAATTGCAAACTGATTCGTCAATATTTATCATATGTCTTTATCCGAGATTTTGTGTAATGACTTACAACAAAAATGATAAAGAACTTATATATTCTCTTCGTACAGATTGTAGATTATCGTCTTATTTTTTTCAATAAGCGCGTCAAAGTTTATGGGTACCTACACGGTATCAATGACATATATCACCGCAAGATAAATCGAGGTGAAACGATAAAATAATCGGCCGTTTACATTATTGCGATATCACATTACCGTTTTCTTATTTCAAGTATTAAATATTTTTTTTTTTGAAATATGCGCTTCTTGAAGTAGCGGAATCTGATATATGTATATAAGTGTTAGACGTTTATCAGAAAGACACATTTGTGTTATAAATCAGTGCTTTGATGCTATTTTTTTTAAGGAAAAGAAAAATTATTTTTTTTAAAACGTAATTAAGAATGACATAACTGTAATAAAAGCTTAGGTTTATCAGGTAGACATTCATAAAAGTCGATTGTTCAAAATACGTCATTCATATTTCGCGTCTCTAATTCATATGATTGTCTGATTAGTCGTAACTATTTTCAATTTATGTCTTGTAAATTTCCTGTAACATTTAAATAGAATAAGACGCTAATGTAATATTCGTATATATAAAAATAAAGCCCGAAACAAATTCCATTGATTGGAATCTTTTATCTGGAAAAATTACGCAAATATCCTAATTCGTAAAATATATGTATTTATGTAGTACCGTATGAACATAAAAAAATGTGATTTCAAATAAGTGTGGTTTTGCATCGCGCGCACGCGCGAGTTCACCTTACTCCATTCTCTTTCGTTTCTGTTCATTCCTCTCTTTTTCCGAAACTCCATTTAACGCGTAATCGTAACTTATATATACATACATACATACATACACACAGTTCCAAGCAACCGGTGATCTTCGGGTTTGTTGGTCTAATTTGCTTTAAATGAATAACTTGTACGCTTGTTTGCTGAATTAGATTTCCATTTCAAATTCGTGCATTTGCTGATTTTTATTGATTAAAATATAATTAACTCTCTTTCTCTCTCTCTCTCTCTCTCTCTCTCTCTCTCACTCCCGCTTTGAGAGAGCATATTTCCGGGGGTATTAAACAATTTTTTTATTTAAGATTTCTTATAGATAATTGTGCAGATTGATTACAATGCAATTATTACTATTATTAATTACTATTTAATTACAGTTTATAATACGATGAATTCTTGGAACAAGTCTCGTTGAAACACGATATATCATTCTTCTCTTTGTGCGAAACATAATAAATAATACTGTGCGAAAAATACGAATGCATATTTTTCACACGTGAGAAAGTTGCGATCTTCTTAACTTAATTATACATCTCGATTAATGTTTTCGCATATGAGTGAATATGGACATCAATGCGCTTTCTCTTGACCTTTCGTCATTCATCATATAATTCCACTTACATTGATTAATAATCAAGCAACAATGGTTACACATTTTTCTTGTGTAAGCATTGAATTTTCGCATATAGGATAATTTCAAATTTCAATTTTTATATAGAATTCTCTATATAAAATGTATTATGCACAATGATCGAAATTTCGAATGATTATGTTAAATTGAAATAATTATTGTATTTTATAAAGAAAATAGACGACTTACAGAACGGTGACATTAGCGGGCACCCGTGGCACTTGGATCAGCTTTAAGAACATACATCGCACCTGCATTGTATTGTTGTAGCAGACGCATTTCTGTGGACATTCTATCGTTTCTCCAGTAACTTGCTGCAAGGGATCTGTTGCGAATAGAAGCGACGGGACTAACAGCGTCCAGACCAACAGGTCCACGGTCCGCCTCATGTCCTTCGCTTGATCGTCGTGTTCAGTGTATCCTCGAGAAATGTATTCACAGTAAGAGTAGTCTTTATGTTGTGTCGCGATACCACGTGGATCAGTTGGTCGGACGTGCGTGCACGTACACACATACACTCTCTCTCTCTCTCTCTCTCTCTCTCTCTCTTTCTTTTTCTCAAGTACTTTCACTGTATTATTCACAGGATCTATGCAATGGGAATCTAATTAAATATTGGATATAAAAGGAATACCTCTGTTGAGACGCGTTTCGAGAGAAGGTTCAGATTAATAGCGATTGCAAGAGACAAAAGAGAGGAAGAAGGAAATGCACCACCACAGTTGACCACAACTGCCCGTCCAGTTTCTGAGCGGCGGCAGCCACTACTGTAGCGCTACGCGACTCACGTTCGTGTCGGGAGTCGGGAGTCGGGAGTCGGTTGGGACCTCGTTCGGAGAGAGGGTCCATTGCGTCACGCGGGAGTAGGTACAAAAGACTTCCCCGAGACTCGTTTCTCTTCGCTTTCGTTCCTTCGTTTTTCGTGTTGCCGTCGCACCGTCGCCGTCGAGGCACGTTGAATGCGCGCTACGAGCTACGTGTCCAAGAGTACGGGAATATGCAAAATACGAGTACTCGCGAAACACTGCGACTTGTTTTTGAAGTAACGGAGATATACCACAATATGCGTAGGTTAGTAAAATTAATCAAAACAATAAACGAATAATTTTTTTACATCTAATTATTCATTATGATTAATGATACTAATTTAATGTAAAAGATTGATCAATTTTATATAGTCGATTATTCTCCTCGCATTCAACTGTGATTGATCGGTCAGTTTTTTAAGGATTACTAAACCTATTGTAAATCAGAAATAGTAAAATAACATGGGAGAGGAGTAAAAAATTTAGATGATTCCTTAAAACCTCGAATGCTTATGATTACTCCAGACATGGAGTAATCCATTTTGGAACTCCCCTTTTGGACGTTCCAAGATGCTCTAAAAAAAGGACAGCATCCGGGGAAAAAAAGATGGATGACAATTCTACTTGTAACGATAATTATACAATTGCATGACTCGAAAATGATTAAAAAAGGAACATTAAACCTTCTCTCACTTTTGCGCAATTTTATGTTATTTACAAAATTTTCATGTCACTCGATTATTATAGAGCTATATATATGTCTCTGATTTTCGATAGAATTGATTTAGATAGTATTCATATTTTATTTTTAATAATGAGACGCGTTATCAATTATTATATCTTGCTTCAAATAATTTTTCGGTTCTATCGATCTAGATACAATACATTTTAATAGTATCAACAAATTTTGATATGCTATATATAATATTTATGCTTATATAATATTTATTACATATAGATTCTAGTTTTTATAATATTTAAAAACATATCTTAAATTTTGCTTTAGTCTGCAATAATACGAGTACATGTGTACCTATATCAAGAGAAAAGACACGGCAATGTCTCGGCGTTGTCTAATTAATCCTAAGATGATTGTTATTTTATATGTATGTTTACTCGCGCTGTGACGAGTGGCGAATAGGCAGAACAAGTGGACCACGAATAGGCGTGTGCACGTTTCTATGTAGTACGCCTGAACGCGTGTAGGGTAGCATAGATTGGATTTGTGTAGATATAATACATTTGTGGGCGTGAACATTTTGTTTACCGGGCATCACGTTGCTTATTGTGCGTACGATGAAAGGAGAAGAGAAGGTGGAAGTAGCGAAAGGATGTATTAGGGGCTTGCTCTATTGCTCTTTATATTTAGCCCATGTAAGAACGGTTATGTTGAAGTTTACACATTTATGCGTGTTGAATTGTACAAGCAAATTCATCATATTACAACGACCTAGCGAGGCATATTGCGATCAATTTACGATGATCAAATCAAATAAACGCTCTGATTTATACTAACTAAATTCAAAAGATACAAAGATTAATCAATTTAATTTATTAATGTCTCGAAATATAGCTTGCTCTTCATCGTTCTTATATCTTTTTATTTTAAATATTTAGAACAGCAAATAAAAGAAGAATTAAAATTTTTAAATGTTCATCTACGAAAATTGTTATCTTTGTCATTTGCTCAGTTAGTTAATTTGCTTCGGAATTGCATGCATAATTCCAATGTACGTGTAAAAGTATTATAACTATAGCGCGTAATTAATCATTGGCAGCAGGCATAACCGTTGTGTAAAGATAACGATACTTAATTGAACCTACGATGTTTGACGAGTGCCGTGAGGAAGTGATCTAGTTTATAAATAGCATCGTAAGATATTGATATTTGTATCATTACTAATATAATCTCGTCTGATATTGTCTTACAATTTCGTTATCAATCATGTATCTTCGTCATTGTCTTACTTTGATCATCTGTGTATCGTCTCTAAATTAGATAATATAATTCGGTTTATATATCTGAAATTGTTTAATATTTAAAAGAAAAACATAAATAGGAAAATCACATGTATACATATGTTACAGACAAAATTTTTGAAAAAATTGTTTTCGCAAGAATATTGTTTAATAACAAAAGAAGCAGAAGTGTTCTTCCATTCATAATACATTTCTTTGAGAAAGCAAACGAGAACGATATAAAGAAGTCGTCGCTTCGTCATTTAATATGGCTGCATATACGCGAAGAACAATGCAGATGACTGACGCACATAATAAAAGAATATTAAATGAGAGAGAGAGAGAGAGAGAGAGAGAGAGAGAGAGAGAAGGGGAAAAGAAAATATTAACGTATTCACTAGGAATCACTAGAAAAAAATCACGAGGGAGAATCATATATGTTTTAAGATTATCTATTGGTATAGATATTGTATAGATATTGGTACAGATATGATACGTTGCATCAAATCATTGCACATATGCACATTGCTCTTTATTATCAAATATTATTATCAAATATCATTTAAACGTACATCAAATTGACATCCAAATGTACATTCAGGACTATTCAGGAGCGCTTTATTTTACCTGTTCATAGATATATCGGACTTTTATTTCACAGAGCAACATATAGCTTTTATAGATATATTGACCGATATGCGAAAAAAGGAATAACAATATGTATAATTTGTTTATAAGAACATTTTATCGTGTACGTTTGAAATATATAAAATAAGAAAATACTATTAAAAATTCGTAAATCTAAGGGCCAAAGTTGTTCTCGACCACTCAAAGTTTTATGCATTTTTATTTTCCATATATGTAGATACAATTCATAAAGATATTTTTATCGATTGAAATGTTAATTAGTTTACACTTTACAGTATCGTCAATTTTATATTTTTTGCTATTTTATGCGAAAAAGTGCATCCTTATTACGAGAGAAGAGAGACATATCGACATGAGCTTCTATAGTTGGTTGCACCAATGACGCGCCACCAAGATACGCGCCTTAGATTAGACTTTATATGCTAGACGTTCCGCATACGTCGACTGGAGGTTATATGGAAGAAAATTCATTGACCTTATTATTTCAACGAAGACTGCTTCTTCGTATATGTGTAAAAAAATCTGACAATTGGTATGACAATCGGCTTGATATCTCTTGCCATCCAATGAGAGAAATACTATGGCATGTGCTCATTAAATTAATTCTTGCTACCTTTTTTTTTGCCTCTTCTAATTGAAATCCATGCAAATAACTGGCTAAATCTTGGAATATTACATAAATTATTAGAATATTTTTTAAAAGTTGTGTTCTTTAAATGTGGTCTGACATTTTTTTCATACATTTTGTGCTACACTTTACCGCTGTTTACCTTATTAACACACACAAAAGCTATTACGGCTAAACTTTATTCTTTTACCAGATGTAACTGAAACTTCTTGGAATGCTTGTTACCTATACTCGTCGCGTGTTCACGACGATGATACCTAAAATAGTAGATATGTATATACTGAGTAGGCTGACACGAAATACAATGGATAAAATTTCCTAAGTAAATTGTCGAAGGGAACAGATTATTTTCTAACGATTTTCTAGCGATTATCGAAAAATAACATGATTCTTTTTATTCTATATTATATATAAGGAAATTGCTTATAATGTACGTTTATCAGAATCAGAAAAAGTAGAAAAAATAAACTGATATGAAGAAAGAGATGATTAATAATTGTGTCCTATTGATGAAGATTGTTTTGAGATTTGAGATTTCTTCTGGTTAGATCAGATGAAAGATCAAAGGACTTCAATGTCAATCGTTTACTTGTAATAGTTTGTAATCCTGTCACGCTGCGATTTTTAATTTCTCAATGCTTAATCGATCAAAATAATTGGACGTAATCAAGCAGATGTTATATCTTTATGACAAAATACAGCAGATTGACAAGAATAAAATACAGTGCACTTAAAATTACATCAGAGACTAAATTATACATATACTTAATTCGTGGCTATATTCGGAAATTTCTTTTCGTGAATTGTTTTTGGGCTGATGCAGAACGCATGTCCGTTTGTCATGGATTCTCCGAGATATTTCCGCTCTTCATTCTCGCCTTCAGTCTCTATTTCCGCTCGTCCTTGCGTCGCTGCATCATCGTGTTGGTTTGCAGATGTGCGAATAAGGGGCGTAGCTATATTGTCAACGTTGTAATTTGCATCGCGACATCAAATATCGATTGCGTAATTCATTACAATGTAACGCGACGTCGTCGCTGCGATTGCAGAATCGATCTCGCGTGGTTAACTCTCAATCATATAGGAAGTAATTATTGGTTATATAACTGTAATATACATGCATCAATTGAAGAGTGCAAATGAGCTTTTAGCTAGCGAATAGAGAGATTATCTAATTATATCAATATCATTTAATCCTCTAAGAATTACGAGCATAAAGAGTAATTATTGATTTTTTATTTAGAAAGTTTAAGATGAAAAAATGTTGAATGTTACATTTTTTTCTGTTTTGTGTGTCAAATGTATTTTGAATATATGTAGAAATCGAATTTCCTGTATCTATCTAAATAGAACCAGGTTAATCACAATCTTTCTGTGATGCACTTTATAACAGAAATCGCTGAATAGAATCGAGCAAATCACTTATTTGCATTAGAGATCAACCAGTAGAGTGCCTCCGATTTTTCAAAGGTCGAAGGAAAGATAAGGTCGATTGTATTGTATTTTTATATACCAAATGCACATAACGCACGTATTGAATACACGTATCATATATGTAATTTTTTAAAATAACGAATTTAAAATAACAAAAAATTAAATGCAATTTGTATTTTACACTTGCAGTCTCTTTCTATTTGTTTAATTATAAAATATATAAGATAATATGCGCGATAAATATAATGTATATGCGTGTAGATTTATATGACAAAAGAAACGGTACTTATGTATTTGATACTCAAAATATTTAACTAAAATATTGTAAACTATTGTAAAATATTGTAATAAAAAGTAATAAAAATATATACACGCAATTGTATGTAACTTTAATCTAATTAAATGTACATCCAAATAGCATAGTAGCGCTTGCAAAACACTAAGAAGAAAGATCGCATGCGCTTTTCTTTGCAAGCGCTGTGTATTATTTGGTGTTGGGCTATTAAAATATTAGGTAATACGATGAGTTATGCGGCAGATTTTCTCAAATCCGTTATAATGGAATGCTACAAACTTTATTATTAGCATAAATTCACTTAATCAGTAAATTAGGTATATACCATCATTATCTTCCGACTGTGGCTAAAAAATACCGCGCAACAATTGCTCACGTAAATATTTTTACAACACCGTATATATTTTTTAAAAGTGTTTATTGTTTTAAATCTTGCAAATTCTTTTCGCTTAAAAAATTCTTGGTTTTACGTTCTTATATTTGTCAGAAAAATAAATATAATATATATATTTAAAACTAGAAAGAATTTATAGTCTCACATAAAAAAAAACAGAGGTTTTGTCCTAAATAAGACATAAATAATTTATATTCAATTTAAATATTTTATGCTTATTATATTCTATATATACACAGAGAAATTCATTTGTGTAAGGCCACAATAATTTGAAATGCGCCATTGCCGCTCGACGTCACGGGCTTATAGGTGAGGTGCGGCTACAGAAATAGCCCGTGACTCAATATTTAGGCAGAGTTGTCGATTTGTTGTAGCTAGCATGCTTTCGTTATGGAGTCCCTTAAGTTGAATCGATACGATGGTACCAGTAATAGGAAATTTGCCATCAACGTATGTAGCCTATTGTTTATTGTTGTAGCGTATTAAACAATAAAGAAATATTTATATAATCTTTATAATCAGGTTAAACTGACAAGAAAATTTTATTTCATACACATATATATCAAGAAATTAAAAGATTTTTTTCTGCACGAATGTAGATTAGTTTAATTATGTTTTATAAAAGTTAATATCTTTAAAATCAGAAAATAAGATAACAAAGGATAGACAAGCTTTTAGCTATTAATGAGCAATTTATGAGCAATTAATTTCAATTGTAATATTTGACGAATAATTATCATTGTTTTTTTGCAAATTGTATAATATGAAAATTGAAAATTGTATAATAATCACATAGAGAATTTTTCAAATAAATTTTTTTATAAATTCCAACTTTTTTTCTGAATAACTTTTTAAATTGTGAAAAATAATTCATATAAGTAAATCAAACCTAATCAGAAATATAATAGACAATGTAAATCAATTTTTTATTTGTATCTTTCTCTTTTCGCCTCTAAAATTTTTGTGAATATTATTAAAATTAAATAAAATTCGTACTGTTTTTTTAAGAGAAAGGCGCAAAAATAAAATATTATTGGAGAATAAGTATAATTAAGTATAATTAATCAATTAAAATTAATCTGTGTACCATTAATGCGATGTCATTAATACTAATATTAGATTTAGATAAAAGTATAATTAAATTTGAATAAAAATTTATTGAAGTCTTCAATTTTTTTCATTAATTTTCGTAACATAAGTTTATGACAATATGTGATCGTGTATATCTATATACTTATTATTATTATTAATATTATTCATTATTTTACATTCAGTCGCAATAGATGAACGTACATACAAACGCGCAAGATATACAGTGTGTGATCTATGTATATATATATATATATATATATATATATATATATATATATATATATATATTATATTTATTATAATATATATGTTTTTTTATATATATATATATATATATATTATATATATATATGTATGTATTATTAGTTTTTTATAT
>Ga0157363_1001603_pt1 | contig 19034 bp, 10 predicted proteins | sample AttsexASBM1_FD_111477 | JGI IMG/M metagenome (GOLD analysis project Ga0157363, IMG submission 111477) | Fungus gardens microbial communities from leaf cutter ant in Ribeirão Preto, State of São Paulo, Brazil - Atta sexdens ASBM1 | ecosystem: Host-associated > Fungi > Mycelium > Unclassified ... | reverse complement strand
CGAAATGCGAAGCGATATCACCGCGTGCTACCCATCCTGTAGGATGCTGGATGCCCCGGCCAATTTATCCTCCATTTCTCCTCTTCCGATCCTCAGTCCCAGCCGTCTTCTCTCTTCCTCGATACTCGGTGAGGCGACGCAAAATTCCCAAGGTCGCAAGGAAGTCGCCAATTATCCTGCAAAACTCGCGGTACGACAATGCACGAAAAGAAACGATAAATCGCCGCAGAAAATCTGCGGGACGCGCAAATAAAACGAACAACGCGAAATCGACGAAACAACGCATAAGAGTGCGCAAATAAAAAGTCCGCCTTCTAAAAAGTAGAAGGACTCAGGACGCCAGAATTGCGGTTCGATCGGGTCTTCCGATCCTTGATGGACGGAAAACGTCACATCACAATACATATGCTCGTACCTTCTTTTTTTGTAAAATTACTTTTTAGTGCAATAAAAAATAGCAATGAAGACACACAAAAAGATAATTTTCCCATTATTTCTTCATTATTTTTCCATTATTTGTTCTAAAAAAGAAATCTGGAGAAATGTAAAAAAATTACTGATAATTTTTTATATGTAAAATTATACATAATTAATATTTTTGAGACTTTCACGGGTGCTTTCTATATAAGGATTACGCGTTTCGCGAGTTTTCTCCGTGTCCAGATCCATTCTTGGAATTGCCATTGCATGAACTTTGCAGTCCATTTCATCAGAGCGAGGAGCAGCTTGTCCAGTAAACGAGACTGAATTAAAATGGATTAAAATTTTTTTAATGCGTATTTTAAATGAAAATGGATTGAAAGGATTGAAATGGATTGGATCCGAGTTGACACTAGTTTAATATTCGAAAAAAAAAATATTATATAAATTTATATTTAAGGGTTATAAATTTTATTCCTAAAACATTTATAATAATTATGAAACTTAACTTCAAATTGATATTAAAAAACGCGATGGGATCTTAATGGGATTCGAACCTAGAACCTCTGGATTATGAATCTTCTACGTTACTATTTTAATTGATAAATGGTGTTATTCATTCTCTACTTCAATTACAATCAGCTAAATCGGTGCATGAAATTATATAAATATAATAAAAATCATTATTATTTAACAGATATAATAAAATATAAATAATTTACATTACTATGAGACAACATTTGGTAAGTGTCAGATAATTTAATCTCTTGACCGATGTCGCGCGCCGTGATATTCAGGATGTATTCGACTTGATTTGCGAGTGTTTACATCGATCATTTATTTTACTTCTAATCAAAAAGAAACAAAAGAACATAGCTCAATTATTTTTTCGTTACAATTTTTTTTAACTTAGTTGGATCAAATCGAGAAATATCTTATAATTTTGAATAATTTAAGTAGCATTTATCCATTTGAAAAGAAAAACTTTTTTTTTATTTAATTGAATTAAAAAACTGCATTTCCTATTCAGAATTTTGAATTGAGCAGCATTCATAATGCACACAAAATACTATAATACAGTTACGTCTGGACATCCGGCAGGCGGAGACGTTTTCGCGAATGCGTTCATGCACTCCCGTCCGCAAGAATGAACAACACGAATATAAGAAAGAAGAAAAAGAATTTATTTTGAAATAGATTCAGAACCTTGTTTAATAACAGAGCGATGAATTACGGTGTCGACACGGCACGGGCGTAACAATACTATTTTTAGATTAAAAGGCATAGAGATATGCTCTATGCAATTCCTATAAATGAATAAAAATGCATTCAGGACTAAGAAAGCATAGATATTTGCTTCATGCAATTTCTATAAATAAAAATGTATTCAGGATTGAAAAGCATTTTAACATTCATGAATACCTATTTCTTAAAATCTGAATCCATTTTAATCCATTTCAATCCATTCTCGTTTGCTAGGTGATATTGAACTGTTCCTTCGGGCTTTCTTTTATATTACCCTGTTTATTAGAGTAATGTGAGGGGGGGGGGGAAATAATTGTGGGTGAGATGGGAGGGAGAGGTGGGGGAAATTTGTCGGTCTTATAATAACCGGAAGAATGGTCTTCCATATTTTATTTATGTTGTAGCTATCATCTCTATTTAAATTGTTAGAGTGTTTTTGTATTTCTGGCTTCTCTATATTTTCTTGAAAAGTATAATGAAGTAATGTTGGCTATTGTGATCGTTTTGTCAAAGAAGTACAGTATTTGATGTCCTATTCTTGAACAAATATCGTATACAAAAAGCAATTCCGTATACAGACAAGAAACTATCTTTTTCGGATACGAAAATTATTCGTATGTGCTCAAGAATACAGGCCCCGTTTTCGATGTTGTGTTCTAATAATGCCGATTGCGTGGCGTGTTTTAGCCTAACATCACGTTGATGTTCTTTTATTCATAGGTTAACCATTTTCCCAGTTTCTCCAATGTATACTTGCTCGCAGAAACAAGATATTTTGTATACTCCTGTGGAGCTGAGTGGTGGTCTTTGATCTTTAGGATTTCTTAAGATTTGTCCTATTTTTTGGGTGGTTTGAAGATAGTTCGGATATTGTGTTTGTTTAATAGAGACGTTGTCTGATTACATGTTTATAGATTATTTTGATTGTTTTTTTTGTCATGTCCGTTTTTCTGTAAGACTAGTTTTGAGTGTTAAGTTCTATCTGCAGATGTTCTTTGTCAAAGATGATGAAAGCTCTGTACAAGTGAGTTGATTGCAGACTGTTTTTGTGCTGGGTGGTGGTGCGACTCGGCATGTAGATATTTGTGTGTGTTGGTTTTCTGTACACTTGATGGCCTGAGATATTGTCAGCTTTCTTAAAGACATCTAAGAAGGAGAGTTTTCCGTTTTGCTCTATGTCTATAGTGAAGTGGATATTTAGATGTTAATTATTGAGGAAAATAAGGAATTTATGGAGTTCGATTCTGCTGTGTCATCATATCACGAATGTGTCTACACAACGAAACCAAATTTCTGGTTTTTTGAGTGTTTTTCTGGGTTCATCGCTACTGAAGTTTGTTCATAAAATTGATTGTTATAGAAGAAGTAAATAGTTGTTAAGCAATGCTCTATTAGCGGGATGAGGTCGGAGAAAACTTTGTGTGAGACCTTTATTATGTTTAGTGTGTCTTTTATTGGGACTTATGTAAAGGGATTCTACATCGAAACTTACAAGCAGGTTTGTGGGACGTAGTCGGATCTTTTGTTGAATTGATTATGTGTGATTCGAATTTTCCAGTGAGGGACTGTAGTGTTTGTGCTAGGAAGCGAGATAATTTGTATGTTGGGGAGTGTATGGCACTGACAATCTGAGAGGAATATTTATGTACCTTTGATAGTTCGTACAGTCTTGGTGGAAGAGAATTTATAGGTTTTAATGTTGATTTGGTTGATTTTTTTTCACTGAAAATGTTGCTTTTCTTCACGAGGATCTTGGTGTTCTGTGCAAATGTATTAGTTGGATCTTTGTCAAGCTTTTTTGTATGCTTTGTTCGAGAGAAGGTTCTTCTTTTTCTTAGTCCAATATATTCATGACTTCTGTCGTATTGCCTTTGTCGACTGGAAGCACGATATATGTGTCCCTGTTTAAGTTTTGGAGAGCCAATCGCTTTTGTCTAGTGATGTTTAGTGGAGAGAGTTTGGCTTTGGAAAGGATAACGGTACCTATCTGCGGATGTTATGTGCTAGTTCTGATGGGAGGCGGTAGATGGTTGACTCTATTTGGCTAATAATCTCTTGCTTTGTCAACCACAATAGCTAACATTATATCATATTTTCCAAGAAAGTATAGAGAGAAGCCATGGAAAACCCTAACAATCTAAATAGAGATAATGGCTACAACATAAATAAAATATGAAAGACTATTCTCCCGGTTATTGAAGACCGACCAATTTCCCTCCCCCTTCACTCACAATTATTTTCTTCCTCCCAACCACTCCAATAATCAGCGTATAAAAGAAAAAACAGTAATATCAAGCTCTGATGAAGTGGAGCTCACGAAAATGGAGGTTCACGTTGGCTTTCCAAGCCCAGCAAACGAGAATGGATTAAAATGGATTGTAATTTTTTTCTATTCGAATGCGTATTTTAAATAGCGAATATTTTTCTTTTTAATTTAATTGGATTCAATTGGATTCAGTTAGATTCAATTGAATGCAATTAGATTGAAAAACTGCATTTCCTATTCAAAATTTTGAATTCAGTATTCAGTATTCACAATGCACAGAAAAAGCTAATATTATTTTTAGATTGAAGATATTGAAAAGCATAGAGATATCCTATAAATGCAATTCCTATAAATGAATAAATATGCATTCAGGATTGAAAAGCATTTATTTTAACATTGAATCAATATTTCTGAAAATCTGAATCTATTTCAATCCATTCTCGTTTGCTGAGAGAATGAATCAGGGGCGCGATTTCGTAACAGTTTTTACACGTTTACTATTATCGGTGTCATTGCGCAGATATTTTATATAGCGAAAAAGCTGTGCAATGACACCGATTGTCAGTAAGCGTGTAAAATAGTTAAAGATTATAGGCCCTGGACAGAGAAAAAACTCGCGAAACGCATAAGCTTTATATTATACATAATTATGTGTATATAATTTTTTTTACATTTCTCTAAACTTGATTTTTTTCTCAAACAGTGCAAAAAATATCCCTTTTTTGACATTTTCTTATTAATATTATTTTTGTTATACTAAAAAATTTACAATAGAAAAAAGGATGAATAAACACATATATAATTACATACGTAATTATAATAATTATATATAATTTCATATACAATTATATAAATATGTTTATAAATATTCATATATATATATATATATATATATATATATATACATATACCATACATATATATTATTATAGTGACGTAAAACCCCGTAATAATTCTCCCTTTCAGAAATCGGAACGCGGTCTTAGAATATACTACTGGAAGAAGCATAGTCTCTTGAAAGTGAAGGCGAATAGATTGACAGAGAAGAATAGATGATCGTAGTTGATATCGTAATACGTATTAGAGAGGAAATGCGCGCACAAGCGAATTACACACAGCTGCACATAGATATACATATTTTATTCAGCTTAAGCATTCACCGTGCACGCGCATATGATTATATAGAGCATGCGCATTACAATCTGCGCATACGATCATCATCTCTCTATTCTTGTCAATCTTCTTGATTTCAGCTAAATGTATAAAGATTAAAGACCTTTGCTCCTTCCAATAATATATTCTAAGAGCGTGATGTAACATTCAGTGCATTTAATTCTAAGAGCGTGATGTAACATTCAATGCATTTAATTATTCCATTATTCCGTTCTCTTTATATTGATGAAATGAGGCGGATGCGTAACAACCGCTATATCCACACAACGTACGGGTTAATTGATAGGAACCGAGCATCGACTGAAGCGCGCAAACGTGGAAAATGGAGGGCACATGCTTCGTACGATTCATCGATGGCGAAGTTTAGTTGACAAATGCAGAAGTTTTCTTGAGAGATACTCAGTTGAATGCCCTCTGATGCTCTCAAATGCCAGCCAAAGAGGTGATCAATGCAACAAGGCCTCTGCAGCCTCCCTGGATGAATTCAGTCGTCGACTCGCTAAAGCTGCTCTCTCGGACGGATGATCACTAATTTTATAGCAATTACATTATCGAAATTACGCGATTTAATGAGAAAAAATGGAGATTCCAAAGGATTCACTTAAATTTGATTAATTAAATATGTATTTAATATTAATTCACGCGATACACTAATTAATTTTATGCAAAAATATAATTATTTTTTAATTAAATTGAAGAATTACAATTATAAGAGTTGGAATGATTCTAGATTTAGAAGTTAAAACTAACACTCTTAGATTTGGAAATTGAAAAAAAGAAAGAAAAATTATATTCGAATTTGGAATTAGGGTTCGCGCACAGCGCTTAAAACTAAACTAGCAGACAAAGGAAGGAGCCAATGTTTTGCGCACGTATTCACTCTAGATGACGCGCACTGTTACTCTGATTTCTCTCCCACATTTTGCCCATGGGCGTTCCTGAATTGCATCATATCATGCCTCGCATATTCCTCTGTGATTTCATAATCAATTATACTTTGCTTGCCATTTATTCTTATATTCACATATTTTGACTTTCGTTTCTGTGCATTGGGATTTGTATGCGTACGGACGAAAACCCTCGTTCTCCCGATCCTGAGACCACGATGAATCCCCTGTGTTGTGCTTCAGTCCCGCTTTCCGATCTGGCAGATTTTTTGAAAAAAACGCTCTGACGGACTCTAATATAGCGGACATTATCTCTAGAATCAATGAAAGATCTATAGGCACTAATGAGTCTATTGATGCTGTGAGTAACGTTGTTCCCGTCGGTATCCCATCACTATCCCTGACGGGATAGTGTAGTTTATGGTTTCTTGCAAGAACAAAGGTAAAAAGAACATTCCATTTCTCTTGGCCCCGCTCGTCTCCTCATGTTAATTCGAACATAAATAACGGCCCGGCCGCCTCGAATATTCGTAAAGGCGTAGCTAATCCCGATCGTGTTCCCTAGAATCTCTTTGCATTAACGATATATCCCTGAGACGTTTGTTGATAAAACGCCCCCATGCTCCGTGGCCTTCTGCTGATCCATCTACTGATCACTTTGCTTTATTAGGGAATAATTTCTCCCAACTGTTAGATCCTCCCTTTCATTGGAAACAATGGAGATCGAAGTTACATCTGACAAAATCAATCTCTGGTAATAACGGTTTTTCGAAATCTCTTAAAAGACGGGCTGATAAAGAAGCTCCTGATGCTTCCACTAATAAAATGTAAGCCCTCTCTGATGCTCTCAAATGCCAATCAAAGAAGTGATGCAACAAGGCCTGCAGCTCCCTGGAATTCAGTCGTCGACTCGCTAAAGCTGCTCTCTCGGACGGTCACTAATTTTATAGCGATTCCCTCTGATATGTCGAGCAGCTCTTCGATTAAGTATCAACATAATGATGGTCTCCTATGTTGTCTATTTTTGTCGCACTTCGGAGATCCTGGGAGAAAGAATCAACGCATTAAATGTTAGTGTCCTACATAGGGCTTTTAAGCATAAGATCCTAGAGATCAAAAATCATGGGCGGCGCACCGTTGCGGTGTCCTTTAATAATATAAAAGCTGCTAACGCCATTATCAGCCATCCTATCCTAAAAGAAAACAACTTGCTGCATACATTCCCATGTTTCGGGTTATGAGAACGAGCTTAATCAAGAATGTTCGCATATTTCCGATGAAGAGATTTTAGAAAACTTTGAATCTCCATATAAAATTGTCTCTCTAAGTGGCTTAATCGAAGAACTAAAGAAAGGGATGAAACCAGGCTCGTGTCTTCGCGCATCATCCTGATTAAATTCGCCGGTCAAAATTTACTTCACTCGGTTTCATTTTTGCATGTTCGTTTTCTCCTCCCCTAGATATCACGAGTTCTTTGCTTTGCCCTCTTAGATTTGGACACATTAGTGCGGATTGTAAGAGCGCTCTACACTCTCGTTGCAGGAACACAAGGCATGAATCCCCAAGGGACTGTCCCCGTGCTAATTTACCACCGGCTTGCTGTAATTGTCATCAGGAACATTTTCCCTCCTCTCCTCTTGTCCCCAATATATTAAGCAAAAACAAATCTATACTATAGTCGCAATCGAGAATATTTCTTATTCGGACGCTCGCATCAAGTTGGGCTATGCCGGGCCCTCGGACTGTACACATCTCTTCCCAAACGCATCATCTCCCAGTGTTTTTCCTTTCCTCCCTCATCGCTCTTCCCTCTGGGCGCATACAATTGATTCCAGAGCGGAAATCCATTTATATTTGTTCTTTTTTGATAACTCCTATATAGTACCCTTAATCGTGTACCGGATGATGATTCTTCTCCTCTTCCTTCTCATAATTCCTATGCGGCAGCCGCTCGGACTTCCGTGGCCAATTCCTTCAATAATAATTCTAAAGCAGGCAGCAATCTATCTCGCCAGCGATTCGTCATAGATCGGGCTTCGACCCCCTTCCACTCTTGGGATGAAATTCGAAACATACACAACTCTTTTCTCTTTGTCCCTAATGGTAGAACTATTTTCATCTCGGCTAATACACACCTCCTGATTCGTCTCCCAGATCTCTCTTACTTCTTCCTATTACTTCTCCTTATTCTATTCCTATCCTTCTCTTACTCCGCCGCCGTCCTAAATTCATTTCCTCCCTCTATCTCTTCCTTTCAACCCTGCCTAATTGATCCAGTCGGATGAGACCATTTTACTAGCGCGTTAACCACCTCTCTCCTTAACCACTTTTCGAGCATAATTTTCCCATCGTTAAGAGACATACAGATTCAAGCGAGCATACACACCCTCCGTGAGGCTCTTCGGGATCTTCCTATCAACTCTAATCATAATAACGAACACAGCCTTAATTAATAATACCGCCTTTAGAGGATTTCGTATCGATTGGAATTGTCCTAAGCGGTGCCCTAAGCAATAAAGGTGATATTGAGAAAATAGCATATGAAATCATATGAAAGCATATGAAAGCATATTCTTTGTGAAACGTGTCTCTCTCCTACCCGTGAAGCCCCGTATGGGACTTGATTGTATACGTGCTAACAGTACCTCTCCCGCGATTCGCGATATAGTCATATTAATTAAAAATTCTATTATATATTCTCGATTTTTCAAGTAAATTCAATCCTATCGAAGCTGTTGGCATATACTACGATTAAACTCTAGCATTCTTAACATTATAAGCACATATCGTCATGAATTCCCGAATTCCTTAACCTCTCAAGCAAGTCTCAACAATCTTATTGCTCTCATGACAGGCCAAGATTTAACTCTCTTAATGGGTGACCTTAACACACATTATCCCTTATGAGACGCCTCTCGACCAAACAGGGCGAGTCACATCATTAGCAAGGCGGTCGATCGATATAATTGCGTTTTATTTAATCCTAGCCTACTTTTTATTCTATCAGAGCTCCTTCCCTCATTGTCTTGGCGATCGCCTCGGCCTCCCTCGCGTCATTATGCGAATGTGTACTCGAGAATAGTAGCGATCACTGTTCCGGTACTGTTCTCGTACAAATTGTCAATTATCATATCAAATCGCATCTTATTTCTCTAATAAAGTTAGGTTTACCAAAGATCAATGGAATCAGGCATATAGTGAGATCTCAAAAGCTTCTTCTCACATTGTTTTCTTCCTGTCTCCCTGTCTTAGTCTCCCTGTCAACGATTCCATTTCTCAATATAACCAATTTTATTCGGATGTACTTAATATTTTCTTGCAACTCTTCATCCACCTCACACTTTCATGTCTCAGACACTAACAACACTCGTAACATCACAACCCTCTAAGCGTTCCCCGCCTTCTGCCCCTTGATAGATTTCCGAGTGCACTCGGACAGTCGTTCGAGTTTTGTAAGGAGTATCATTCGGTCCCGACCTTGGAAAATTATGAACTTTACAAGAACGAGGTGCATGAATGTCGCAAGATCTTCAGAAGAGCTAAACAATAGGTCTAGCGCGAGTTCTGCCAATCACTGGATGGCAGGACCTCGACAGTGGATGTCTGGCATATACTCAAACGATTCAACCGTAAGTTATCTAGTAGATACTAAAAATCACGATAATAGATTCTGTGATAACTCAGCCACCATTCTCGGAGTCATTGACAAAATCTGTCCTTCCTCTTGCTCGCCCTCGCCTTTCAACCTTTCGACTGATACTTTGAGACTAAATCCTTATTCTTGGCTGGATTCCCCTTTCGAACTTAGTGAACTTTGAGTTGTGCTCGCCTTATTAAATCCTCTTCCAGTCCTGGATTGGATCGTATAGATTACAAAATTCTGAAAGTGCTTCCGTCTGAGTTCCTTCAGTGTCTCTTGTATATTATTAACAACTTCTTCTGTTACTTTCTCCTTCCCCTTCAACACATTCGCTAATCCATCTTATTAATAAACCTCATGGAGGAGGTATGTGTCCCATCTTCCTCACTTCCTGCTTTCTTAAAATTCTTGAAAAATTAATCCTTAACCTGGATAACAGAATCTTTCCATCACCCCATTCTCAGTTCAGTTTCAAAAAGTTTCGGTCGTGTCAGGATAACCTCACTATCTTAACAGCAATTTATGAAGGCCTTGCCTTGGGTTCGCCAGCTGTTGCAGTTTTTGTTGATATCAAATCTGCATTTGATAATGTTTTGCTCCAGCCTAGTGAATGATTTACTGGAACTTCAATTTCCCCTTAAAACTGTTAAATTTAGAAAATCTCATTTCTTATAGACAATTTGTCATCCACGAGGCTCTCACAACGCTGAGAACTTCTCGCAAGGGTCGGCTTCACACTTTTTAGTATTTATCTTCGTGGAAGACCAGATTCTCAATCAATTCTCAAATCAATTTTCCAATTCGCTGATGATCTTGTAATCTATTCCGGATCACATCTCCGGATACACGCTCTGCTGTCCAATCGATCGAGAGCTTGCTGAATCGTATCACCGAATACTTACAAGACCGAGGGCTTGACCGTCTAAAACGCAATGGTATGATGGTATTCTCCAAACATCGTGTTCCTCCTCCCCCCCCCTCCCCGCCCAAGTGGCATATAGTGTCGGATACTCATACGCTCTCCCTCGTCCCAATCCATTGCTTCCTCGGTATTACTTTGGTCTCATTGACCCTGACCTCGAGAATACGGCTATCAAAGCCAAAAAAATACTACAAGTTTTGTCTGCAATTAGAATACATGATGGTAGGCTTCTCCTTCTTCTCCAGCTTCTCCTTGGAGTCTATCGTTGTATGCTTAGAGCCTCCATTGAATATGATAATCTTGTATTTGGCTTGTTGCGCTCTCGAATTTTCCGGAAATTAGAAATTATTTAAAATTATGCAATTCGTACCTGTTTGAGTTGTCAGATTTCCATCCCAATTAACGCTTTTTTAACAAAAGTCAAAGAATCCCCTCTCCAGTTTCATTTCCAATCCCTTGCCGCTAAATTCTTTATCAAAACTCTTTCTGTCACTGATCATCTTACAGCCAAATCCTTATTTAGACTGATAGACGCTTCCAATGTCGGCTTCTTCTCTCATTTGTCAACACACTTCCCTGCTTCTATTCTCTTCAGAGAGATGACTAATTCTTGCACGCGGATCGATCAATCCTACTTTCTTCCTGCATGCCGTCATACCTTTTCCTTCACTCATTACATACCTACACTTCTCCAGACTTTTCCTGCCTTTTTACTGGCTCTCAAAATGAAATCTCTTGATCGGCATACGATCCATGTATGACGAATAACTCACTCGGATTACTGAAGGTTCTACTGTATTCTAGACCGATGATTTCAAAATCGATAATAACCATTACATCGGTTCAGCAGTTTACTCACCGCAACTCCCTCTCCTGCACAGACTCCCTGCCGATACTTCGGTTTTCTCCGCGGAGACCTGGGCAATTTATAATGCTATTCTATCTGCCATTGGTCTCAATAAAATCTGTATATATTGTCACAGATTCCCAAAGTGTTCTCAATATACTCTTCAATAGTAGCTTCAATAATAACGGTAACTATATTATTTCTCGCATCAAATTGGTTCTTGACGAAGCAGCCGCGCTCAATATAGATATTGAGTTCGTTTGAGTTTCCTCCCACACGGACGTCACAGGCAATGGAAAGGCGGACACATATGCGAGACAAATCATCTCGAGCGACTCGGGATGCTTCTTCAAAGTCTATTCTGACTATTTTTTCTCGCTGAAGGAAAAGTTTGACAATAAAATCGATCGAGTACTTATTGAATCCTCGAATACTAAGAGAGCTCATTATTTTCAGCATAAAAAAACTAAGACCATGGTATTATTGACTCCCGCTTCGCAGAGAGAACATAGTCACGATTACGCGTCTTAGAGTTAATCACTATAATTTAAAACATAGTTTTTTTAGGAAAAACTTTGATGATCTTACATGCGATTGTGCAAGATGCGGATCATGTATTACTGCCCGGTTTATGTTGGCCACGCTAAATATGTGTGCTCTGCTTTGTTGAAAATCATCAATCTCAACCTGAATGATCTCGTTATCCTTGCAAAACCCTTTGCCCAGATTCTGTCGCCTCTTATACAGTTTCAGCAAAGTATCCAACTTGCAATTCTAACTTTCGTCTATGGTCTATGCTTCCGCGCAGCTGACATGCAAGCGCAGGGATACCCTTATTATCCCTCCCTCCCTTCCTTCGATCCTCAACGGCCTCAAGCCGCTTTTCCAAACAACTGCGCTCACTCGTCATAGCTATCGCTATGACCCAAGTTTCTTTGGAGGCGCTTCATTTGCCTCCTTTGCTCACCAGTTTTCGCTCTTATTTATTTTTATGCTCCACGTTATATACTGTTCATATCATTGTCTCTTGCTCTGGCCATTTGACTTCCACATTAAATAGGAAGTAGAAGCCATAAACAAAGAAGAAGAAGACACATTTCGGATACGCACGCCATTTTTAGGGCATGGCCAGACTCTGATTTTCTAGGAACTCTAAGTCATATCAATTGAATGCTCCATTTTTCTTACAATTTTAATAATAATTTACGTCTTCCTGTTACTGTCAGAGCATGATGTCAAAAAATAACATCTCTATTCTTAGATTATGTGTGTATGTGAGAGGAATTTGCGATTCGTCGCCTATCGAATGCCACCAATTCAGAAAATGATCTTGAGAACATTTTTTAAAAGCCGATATTTATAATCAGATCTTATATTCAAGACCGTCTTAAGTACAGTCTCAAGAAATTACGAACTAATCAGAGAGCCGTATTAACGTCTTAAGACATTACTTAAGACAATCTTGAAATAAGATCGGACTATGAATATCGCCTAAAGTTCGGTCTCTATTCTTCATAGGCTTAGCATTAAAACTGTGGCGACGATTGAGAGCTGAGTGAATATTGTGTATAATTACATATTGAATATTGCGTATAATTATATATTAAACTGAATAAAATAGGTGGAATCTCTTGTATTTTTGGGTATCGAATTGATTCTTATCTACTCTATTCTCCGAATTTAGAATAGAACGAGAAATCATTGAAGCTTAATTCTGTAATTTTGCATGAAAATCGTTTTTTTTTTTCATTTATGTATGCGACAATTATTCATTCGCTTTAAATGATTACTATACGTGAATAATGCGTTAATTCTAACTGAAATTTGATCTGGAAGGATTTGAAGAGTGATACTTTCCAGGTGTCATATCATCAAGTGGATTGTGGCGTCTCATAAAGATTTATAAATTTATCGAACCACCTTCGTATTACAATAATTAAGTAAATACAATTTTTCGTTTTTATCGTTTTCTCTAACTCTATATCCTAAGCAGCACAAATTTGGATACATGTCCAAAATTGGGCATAAAATGTCTTAAAGATTTATGTTATGGTTATCTTAAAGAGAACTTAAAGACATTTTATATCCCAATTTTAAACATGCTATCTGAAATTATCAATAAATTTTTAACTTACAAATATCATGTTTCACATACTGTTTTATGATTTCATTTGGTTCCAATATATTGAAATTAGAAACAAAAATAAACCTATATTAATATATACAATAGTATATCTATTGTAAAATCATAATATAGAATTTATCCGAATTTTAAGAATACTGTACATGCGAAATACTACAACTAGAGCACTATAATATAGATATTATATTCGCATCCACTATTGTTAGTCTCTTCTACTCTTTGTTCTCTTCAATCTTCTAAGTTTAGCGGCGGAGTGGAGAAAAAGAGTAAGGGATTGAAGAAAGAAGCAAGAGAGTGAGAAAAGAACTAAAAATGACGGATATGAATACTTATATTATAATGCCTTATTACAACGTCTCTTGATGCCGTTCAAATTCAACGTAAAACCTTCAACATGACTGACAGTTACGTGATCGGTCTACTGACATTAAAGAAGCTATTGTCGCTACTATATGTAGTTATATGATGATAAAGTGAAGTATCCCGTGGATGCGCAGTAGGAGAGAGAATTTGGGTAACATTTGATTGGCTGTTTCAATATTATCAGCGCTATTATACGCAGGAAAGTGCATATTGGGGAACATTTGATTAGTTATTTCCAGTATTGCTATTGTCATTATGCGCAATATTTATTTCTTATATTTTTTTCCATTATGGTCGGCACCCTCCTATTCTGAAGATTTAGTACAGAGACGAACTATATACATTTATTTTTAACAACACGATTTTATCGATAGTGTCAGAAAACGTATGTAGTCACGCAGAGGCTCTATTCTTGAATCTGTACGCAACGTACGTCTTGCGTATACACACGTTGCGATCGACAAAAAAACGTATATGCTATTGATATTATATTCTTGAATTTGTAGCACTGTTTTGTGGCACTTCGCTATGGGAAACGTTTATGTTTCTCTAATGTGCGGAAATACGCTTGGCAACGTTGTAAAATATGTTAGCATTCTACAAACATTAGATCCAAAAGCATACAGCTGACAGCGGAATGGTAATTCATACCGGCAAAAGTTATTACGTTGAGAAGGTAATTAATTGAATCACATTTAACTAGTTTTCTTCTGTCTAGTAATACAACTAAAAAAAAATGTATGTTTCCATAATCTTAAAAATAATTTATATAATTTTCTTTTTTAATTATCATGTGGTATATATTTATATTTTATTTTTTATTTTTTTTTATATATATATATCTTTTTATAATTTTTTTTTATTAAATTTGCATTATTGATTGGCTCGAAAACCTTATATAAAAGTTTATAAAATAATTATATACATATCTATATACACATTTCATGTTTATTTTTATATATTTTATATATTACAGAAAATTTGTATTCTTAGGGGCCGCACAATAAAAGGAACAGGGAACAAAGAACAGCGAAAGAGAGAAAATTTCAATCTATCAGAAATCATGTATTGTGGAATACATAGTTTCTGATAGGTTGAAATTCTTATTCTCTGTTCCTTTTATTATGCGAAGCATAATACACAATTCATTCGTTCTGCAAGAATAGAAGGAAATTTAATCCAATGCTTCATGATTTTTTGTCTCGTTATTATATCTATTACTTCATGAATACAATGGGAAAATGTTGACTGACAGCCATATAAATATTTTTTCTGATAGCCATCTGATAAGAACCATTTGCAAAAAATCACAATGTCGTAATAACCTATATAGAAAAATAGTTGTTTATTATTTCTTTAATCTACAGAAAAATAGTTATTTATTGTTTAGCATGCTATGAATTTTGGAATAATTACTTTAGTCGTAGGATCGATTGAGGATATTCTTGTTTGAGGAGTTAAATGTGGTTTAACAAGATCAATAAGATATCTTGCTGAGGTTTTACTTAAACGAAACAATGTAATAAATTGTTCATTAGGTAATTCAAAGGGATCATCCCTGATATGAAAAATTCTCCTTTATTGTTCTGCTATTTCTACATTTTAATCTTTTATTCTTCGCCTTCTCTTCTATTTACGGTGTGAATACATATGAAACAGCGTGAAACATATCAATCATTACATATTTATAAATTAATATTTTTTTTAAATCTTATTTCAGTATATATATATATATATATATATATATATATATATATATATGTATTTATTTATTTATTAAGATGTGCACATACATTAACATTACTCACTTCGTCTCTCCGACGCAATCTCTCTTTTTCTTCTTCTTCCAAAATATAGTCAGCTCAAAAGCTGAAACTGGGCCACGTTGAATATAAGGTAATTAATTATATAAGTAATTAATTATATAAGATAATTAACATATATGTTTCAAGAGAAAAATATGAGGTAACCCATTCGTTGCATTATGAATGATAATAAATTGCATATATGACAGTACTTACAAATGTCAAGAATACTGCTCTAGAGATTTTCTGTTACTTTTATTATTTGCAATTTGATATTTGCGTATACGCAATTATTTCAAGAATAGAGACCTAAGAATTTTTCATTGCAAGCATTCGCAACTTGTTACTTGGGTATACGCAATTGAATGACGTTCAAGAATAGGATCCCAGATTGAAAATTTTTCTAAATTGAAAATATATGTACTGATGAGTGATATGACTGACAGTTATGTACAGCCGATCACAGAAAAAGATTGTAACACTTTTCTTTTGATGAGTTTCGGAATGCAGCTTGCTCAACCGAGAGATTGGTTCTTATTTATGAATCCACAAATTCGATCGGTGATAATTGTTTTTACAATTTCATAAATTATTTCATTTTAATAAGCTGCAGGAAAAGTGCAGAATAATGCTGATTAATTGTTTCAATAACGCATTTTCTATTTCGCAATCCTATTCCGCCGTATAATTTTATCTTTAGGAAAATTACGCAGTGCGAAATAGGATTCTATTTTTCCCTTGATGTTGCGGAATAATTAGTGCATCATTGTTCTTGTAATAAATCATCATATTTTGAGTGATTAAAATAATTTGATGCTGATTGATATGAAATTGCATAATGTCGAAATGAATCGAGACAAATGAAGCAAAATGATAAAATCTGAGTACGTAAATATAAACACCAAGATAAAAAAAACAATGCATTATGTGCGATTTCAATGTGTCCTTTTCCGCACTTTTCCATCAGTTTTGTGTTCATATAATGCGGAAAAATGCGTTAAAGCAGTTCGAAAAATTGTTATAGATTGTGAATATTGTAAAATACTACAACAGTGATAATTATTTTTACAATTTGAAAAATTATATTTCATTTTAATAAGCAAATTATTAACATGAAGTTAGTAGTTTTTAAATTTATATTCATGCTGGATACATCTTTAACGCATCACGAATATAGCACACAAAATTTGCGTGATGGAAAAATACGAAATAGCGCTGATTGGTTGCTTCAATGACGCATTCTGTATTCTGAAGTTCTATAATATTCCGGACTGTGTGATTTCATCCTTAAGATGAAATCATACACTGTGGAAAACGATTGCGAAATAGAGAATTATTCCGAATAGCGTTAATTGGTTGGTTCAATGAACGCGTTCAAGTTGACAAAACAACTAGTGTGCTTGCCAAGCAAATGAACATAATTGATTGTTACTTATAGTTCCAACCAATCGCTCAGTAAGCATGCCTAGTCGCTTTGTCTTCTTGAACTCGACTAATGACGCATTCTCTATTCCGCACTTTTTCTGCACCGTGTTTCATCTTACAGGAAGGTCGATATGTGGTCTGTTTTCTGTTCCTAATATTAGACTGCACTAGAAATTTCATTCTCACTTTCGACAAATATCAAACATATACCTATTTTACTTTAAGTTCCAAAAATATACAATTGCTGTGTAAGTATACAAATGTTTCAATCACACACACAAAACAGACCTAGCTTCTCTCAAGTTTATCTCTACCATGTCCTCCATGCTCTGCTCATAGTACTGAATGCACCCACTGATCATATAGGTAGACTGCGTTTGGAAATATCACTCATTGTATGTTTCGGTGACTTCAGTGGAGAAATAATGGGGATATCGTGTGCCTTTGGGTGGTGAGTGTTCCCGAACGGTTTCCGTGTGACATGTGTGTCAATTCTACCTCACCCTCACCGCTCATGTTTAATCCTAACTTCGAGCTAAAACAATTCACCGGTGAAAAAAAGCGGTGGAATGATTGTAAAGAGGAACGTTGGCGATATATGATTATAAAAAGAAAGGAATATAAGTCATTCCTTTCACGATTACCGATGCCTATTAAACATTTCATTATCGTACTGGGTAATTATATGTTGCTGTATCGACTTTAGACAATGGTAAAATTTTTCATCGTGAAAATTCAAGTTAATATAATGCTGATTCTACAATGAGTCAGTAGTCTTATGGGCTTTCTACAATAAGCAATAGATCATAAATTATAAGTCATAAGATAGAAATGAATCAATCGCAATCAAGTTTCTGATTTATGACTTATGACTCATTGATTTCATTGTAGAAGACCTATTAATCTTAATCAATGAATTTGATCAATCAGCGTTAGTCTTACAAGTTGGCTATTAGTCAATTTTATCGACTAAGACTTCCGACTATCAACTCATTGTAGAATCAGCATAACAGATTTGACAACTAACCATATTCTGATTGTAACAGGTTTTATTATTGTAAATCCTTAAAGAAAATTGACATCAATAAAAGTTTAAATACTGGATGTTGCTTCATCTTCCAAAGATCTATTAATTCCTGTGAGGCTTATTGTTGAACTTACAACAGTTAGTTTTGTTCTAAATAATATTGGACGCATACAATTTTATACAACATTTGTACAAAATAATCTGTTATATAATGTGCGTAAAATATTATTAAAGGCAGAGCAATATAAAAAGAAAGTTAGAATAAAAATAAATAAAAAAATAGTAAAACTTGGACAAATTTTCTAGATTAATAAAACTGCTCAAAATTTTTTGATCCAAGAATGTGATGTAATTGTCCTTTTCTCCCATTCCATGGAAAAGAAGAATTTCGATTAGTCGATTCCTTTATGCACTATGCATTATGCGTTATGTAAGTCTGCGCTGCGACCATAACACATCGATTCCCCTTGCTTTTCGCACGGATGGTTAGTGACACTCGGTGTGACTCAACGTTTCTGAACGATCTCACATTAAGTGCTCACCGAGTATACACGAGTATTTCTGAACGGCTGGTGTGTATTAGTGGCATACCAATAAGTATTTCTGAACGCAGTCTAATATGAGAATCAGGATCCCAGGAGGATTACGCAAAGATCAAATTTATGTCGTATTGGCTTTAGGAATAGGAAGCGGTATTTATACTTGGAATTCTGTATTAAAGGAATATATGAAAGAATATGAAAAAGAACTACAGTTAAATGAGGTAATCAGCGAATTATACTTAATGATACGATTATAACCTGTACAGTTATGTTATTTCACGATTATATAACGTTTGATTTTGTGTGTGTGTGTGTGTGTGTGTGTGTGT
>Ga0157363_1001602_pt1 | contig 19037 bp, 6 predicted proteins | sample AttsexASBM1_FD_111477 | JGI IMG/M metagenome (GOLD analysis project Ga0157363, IMG submission 111477) | Fungus gardens microbial communities from leaf cutter ant in Ribeirão Preto, State of São Paulo, Brazil - Atta sexdens ASBM1 | ecosystem: Host-associated > Fungi > Mycelium > Unclassified ... | reverse complement strand
TACCTTCCATTTAATGATACAAATCGACACAAGTATCGTTCTATCTCATGAAATACAAAGAAAGTTAGAACGACATTTAACACTCCTATAATTTCTTGAGCTTAAACGCGATATTTTGTTATTTTTAACACAGAAATAAATTGATTTATATTTTGACACAAGGATGTCATATTCACTTTTCTCAAATTTCAATTCTTATTAAATAAAAGTTTTAATATTAAAATTTAAAAACTATTCAATAATGCGATAAAAGTATTGAAAAATAACTTTGAATTTCTTTTTGAAAGCCTAGAATTAAAAAAAAAGATTCAAATAGAAAAAAATTCAGATTGCAGATGAAAGAAATAAAAATATGATTGCAGACAGAAGATTAAAATACTCTCAATAAATTGTGACCCATATGTTATGTGTTTGAATATATTAATTTATCAAATACGATAAAGAAAGCCAAGATCGGTAAAAAAATGTGGATGTTACAAATAATATATTATATTCTTTTATTAAATCAATTTATTTCAGATATTTATAATTGCGATACGAACATTCGGTTTCAACATAATCGTTTTGAAACGCTAATAATCTCCCTTTTAATTTAAATTAAAAAGAAAGAAAGAAAGAAAGAATTTGGAATCACATATACAGGTATACACAGTTAAGTGTTTAAAATTCTTAATAACTTATTTTAAGCTTACTAATTAAAGCTAAAAAATTAAAAGCTAAACTTATTTTAAAGAGAAATTTGAAGATATGAAATTTATTGGGGAATTTATCTCAAAATACCAAAAAATTATTGTCAACTATAATATAATTTTAAAAATAAATTTAAAAAATACAGACAGAGTATATATATATATATATATATATATATATATATATATATATCTCCATTAATAATAATTATAGTTTAAGGCCCACGGATTCTTATGAAACTGCTTAGCGCCAGTGTTTGAACGTAATAGAACAATGGCAATTTTATGCTTCACTATCTTTACTGGGGGCTGGGTCTCTGTCCTTCGAAACGGTGAATGGAGACATAAGAACAATATCGGCATTAAAAGTGAGCATCATATGTCATTCTTAGCACGCCCGTGGTAAGCGGGATCATCATAATTTTCCTTCGCGATAGTTGGTCTAAACCGGAAATGTCGTAATCCCATATAATATGAGCATGCTCACATGGACATATTCCTCCTGGAAAAGGTATTCACGTCTACAAACTGCTTAATAATTTAGGAACTTTGACATTTAATAATGGTAATCAGCGTTGGAAGATGCATGACTACGATAATGTCAGATAGCGTAATGTGAATAGCATGGCGTTCCTGAAAATCAGCGAATACTTCGAGTTTTCTGATATCAGTTCTGTTATCTCAATCTCAACACGGCAAAAATCGCTCGTAATATTAGTCGTAGCATTCTACAAGTAATAACATGATTATATATGTTTTCTACAAATAAGAAAACTGTATATGGAAATAATGATTTTACTGACAGATCCACAATTATTAAATTGCTTATCAATTTAATTTTATTATAGTATTTAATATTATTATAGTAGCTTAATTGTGTTTATAAGTCTGAAAAACTATTTCGGCACGCAGCTCAAATGATTACATATTTAATATATAAATTCACATAGAAATTATTTTTAAAAAAGATCCCGCTTTATAATAATTAAACTCTTACTTGTTGTATTCAATTTTATTTGCAACTGAATAATGGAAATTATGTTGCAGATATGTTACAAGTTTGATAATTTTTTCCGGAGATTTACATCACAATTATGTCCTTTCTTTCATCTATCACCAATAAGAATGACGAAAGTCGACGATTCAAAACCGAAAATCACCCTTCCGCCCTCGGCACTCGCGTAAATCACTCAGGGTGACTTCGGCTTAGCGCGAAATTTACTGCCACGTCGTACAAACCGCGTCCGGGCACGTTCGAAATGCAAACGTTTACGTACGGAGGATGTAGCTTGCCACCCCGAACATTTGCCGCAGCTTCCATACGACACTTCGGCCGATCTTAAAACCCGTTCATCACGTGGATCGGAATTTCAACTCAGCTGACATACAATTCATAAACTGATATATTAAAATCTTATTCGTGCAAAATAGAGATAAAGTTTTCAATAATTTATTTTTAAATAAACAAAATGTAAATCTTTTTTCAAAATAATTTTATGTAGTAAAATATTTTTTTTTAATTTTTAATTTGAATCTCAAATAAATAGATATTTTTTAATTTACATTTATATTTTTTGTTTTTTATTTTAGTAAAAAAATGAAATAATTAAATGTCTGAACAAACTTTTATAAAAATTATCAGTTTAAAAATTATTTACAGAGAAGTGAAATTTTCATTCGCAAATATAATATAATATTAATTAAATTTGTGTTATATCAATATTACTAATAATAATACTAAGCATCTTTGTTATTATTCTGTAATGCAGAAATGTAAGTAGATTACATAAGCAACTGCAGAGAAACGATGCGCATCTTAACGCTAGACAAAATACGTGATTTCTATGCAAGGAATTTGCATTTATCGCAGACGTAAACGTTAGACAAGAGAATTTCTATATGTGCAATAGCACGTTTCTATATGTGCCAAGCTCATAGAGTAAATTTGACAGACGTTTGACTGGGAAAGACTATAAATCATTAGTGAGATATAATATTCTTTTCTGTAATTGATATCTCACTGTTTTCAATCAAAACCTTATATCAATTCCTCCTATGCTGAAAATTATTCTCGTATATGAAAAGAAACATGTTGCTATATTTTTATTATATTTTGCAGTTAAAATGTATAATCAATAATCAAAATTATTAATTTTATAATATAACTCAAAGCAAGGTTCATCTTTTCGCTACCTATAAAACAAAATGAGCTATAAAGATGCAGTCTTTGTCATACAATTCCCTTAGACACGAAGCTCATCTAATGAAAAGCTATGACAAAGATCGCTCTGTATGAGCTTAATGACTCAATAATGCAGCTAAAAAGATGGGGTCCATCGAATTCTCACGACTCTGAATCGTGTATCGTCGTGGTGGATATTTATAGCGTACTACGAGAATTACGAGAGCATTAATTCGACAGGTACGATCGACTCGATGAAAGAGCGGTCAAGCGCAGAGTAAGTTATACCACGGTGTATCCAACCCGTACAGATTAAAACCGAAAAATCCAAATAAATCCTGTCCGCCTCGACGCTGACGGGACCGCGGTGAAATCGATTCGGGATTTGCCCCGCTTGCTCGTAGGCAGGCTTAACTCTCGGCTTAATATGTTTATCGACGCCAGTGATCACCGCCATCCATTCGTCACGTCCAGACAGTGCGATGAGTGCGTCCTGCACGCCGGGAACCCATAGGACTAATACGACTTCCGAAAGACATTTAGAAAATAAACGTTTGAGACAAACAGAAGAGACCGAAAATGACGCAAAATTGAGAACGTATTTTTTTTTTACATAAATCTCTATTTTTTTCTCAGCAAAAAATAAAATTTAATAAGAAATAAATAAATTAAATGAATGCTAAAAATTTTTCTTTTTTATTTAAGAATGCTTATTAGTTATTGAGTGATAAAATATTGCTATCAATAAGCAAATTTTGTGCAAAACAATTTTACGTTAAAACTCTTGATTATTATAATACAAGTTTTTTTATACATTTCATACTTTAAATGCCAAAATTTTTACAATCTAGACTCTTATTATCATAAATAATATTATTAATTTAAAAAGAAAAAAATAAACATAATGTCAAATTTAATCTTGAAATTGATGATTTGGAATATAATATAGTTCAATTGATGTATATATGTGTATATGTATCTCCTCATGATATTTAAACAAAATATATAATAATACAAATAATAATCTTCCTGCGAAAAAAATTAATAGCTAAATAAAGACTTAAAATAAAAGTCTTAATTCTTTATAAGAATTTAATAAAGAATCCATATAAAGATCTTTATATAATCTTATAAAGCTCAACATATTGTATTATATTGTCATCTTTTAATTAGTTCATATTAACAACTTATTAAATTTAATAAGACTTTTAAAACTTATTTCCAATTTATACAATTTAATTAAATCTTAATAAGTTGTATTAATAAGTTTTATATGTGTGTTTATACATATAGAGCATAAAGTCGTCTAAAAAATGATTAAAAGCTGATTAAAGACATCTTTTAGTTTTTACATTTTGGTATATATAACGTTTAATAACATATATTAGATTCCCGTATTAGGTTTTACAAAAATCTAAACGAAATTGCATATCATTATATATCCCATTTCTGCAATATTTGCTATATCCTGCGTGCAAGAGCCACTATCTTTCATCATAGTCCCTTTTAGAGACTCGCTTTCAAATAATATTTTATTAGCTCATTAAAACACGCGTAAAATTTCTTACAATGCTGCATCTTTCATTCTATCTTGTATGATTTTCAAACACGAGAAATTAAACTCCACCGCGTCCGTGTGGCGATCTCGCATACTACTGTTTGCGGGTAAGCAATTTCCTTTATACAAGCGCTGCTTGTTGATGAAATGGACTGCAAGGTTCACGAAACGTTAGCATTCCAAGAAGAATGGATCTGGACAGGGAGAAAACCTGCGAAACGCATCTTTATTAAATAATAATCTTTATTAAAAAAAAATACAAAAAAAAATAATAATACAAAGCTACTTGAAAAATGAAATCACTTATCAGGCTCTGTTACAATACTGACCACCAGAGAATCTGAAGTTGAAACTGATAAATAACGGACAGAATTTTTAAAAGCTTGTCTTCACTTGTACTAACCTCTAACATCATATATTAGATCTCCTAATGACCATTAAAGACATAGCTTCGCGCTCAATGACCTCGCTCATTTGTACGTAAAACTTGCGTATCGATAGCATTCTGGGATTAATCTCAAGCGTGTTTTATCTCGAGAGAATTAAAAAATAAATTTATACGACGATGTAAACTGTCGTCGAGACAAGATCGACTCCAGATTCGTTTAAGGATACTCATTCAAAGATTCCTATCATCAATTCTCACATCCCGCTCTTTGCTTTGTATATAGGCGACCTGTTCCCGTAGGTACGCGTGCATACATTCCTAATGCTTAGTCTCTCGGAGAGCGAAGCCACGAAGTGGTGGAGAGAGACCAAGGGACTGAAAAAGACGAATGGTAGACAAATATGGGCAGGACGGTTTCTATGTGCACTTCCCATTACCGGGCACCCACGCACGGCGCGGGGTAATGCGGGCTCGAGAGAAGGAGTGCGTTGCACTTAATGGATTCTCGAGATTGAATTTATCCCGGGCATTCTCGCGCTATATATGATCGGAATATACCTGGCGCGCGCGCCTAATCCCGTAGTTAACGAGTACGAATATCAACGCGTGATATCGTCGATATTAATAACGTCAATCGTCGTGCGAGTGATCGTCGTAATAACGATGCCAGCGGCATCAGGACGAGATGCGGTGTCCGAGCGTCGATGGCGGTTCGTTAGAAGTAATGAAGATCGATTGCGTTGCCGGCGATAACACGACGCGGCAAACCGATCTTATGGTTAATTGAACGTAACGCGGGATACGCACGATGTACATATTCATATCAGCGATAATCGGATCGCTTTTAGTCCGGCAAGTGCCGCGGGTGACGGTAACTGCGATTTCTTATGACACCGATAATAATGTCATGAATCTTATGTATACGTATTTAGGTCAAAGAAACTTAATAAAACTTTGAAAATTACAAAATGAGAGAGAGAGAGAGAGAGAGAATATAGAACAAGTAAGATAGAAAATATATCTATTACATTGTTGAATTCATAATGTGAAATTACGCCCAATTTAATAATTTTATTTCTATGGATCATCACTGCTTCTACTTAATATTAATTTATTTAACATTAATTTATAACTAAAAACAATTTAACTCAAGAAATATATTAAATTAAAATTATTTTATTTATTACTAAATGTACATTAATATAAACGTTGCTTACGTTGAAACTAATTACAGAAATAGGCTGATTTACATTTTAACATACATGGATGTTAAAAATATATACAAAATATTATTTAACTCAAAGGATTGGATTATTCTTTTGGTGATATTTAACAACGTAACCCTAATTGATATTAGCAAAATCCGATGGATTCATATTTTTTTCACTTACACGCTAAACATTGTGAAAAATTGTTTATAACAAATATTTTTAAAATCTTACGTTTTAAATTTATATAATTTTATTCTTTAGATTGTGACCATCAAAATAAAAAAAATGTTTAATTATATTAAGTGCAGTAAAGATACATTAATTTAAAAAAAAAAGTTACATTAATTTACAATTTTATCAGATACGCAAATATCAATTAAGAAACTTTCAGAGTAAATACTAATTAGGAATTATATTATTTAAGAATATATATTAATACGAGTATACTTATGGATCACTTCTGCCTTTTTCTTCTTCTTCAGCTTCTTTTCACTTTTTTCCTTTTATTTTCAAATATCAAGAGAATATAAAAGCACATTTTACTTTTTACTACAAAAATATTTTTTCTTGAAAAAACGTTCGTTATGAACGAAGCGAGTCTTTTGAAAGCAAACTTGTCCATTCATTCCGCGCGGTGACCACTGCCTGGGAACCACCTGGGGTGTGTCGGCCGATGATCGAACGTAATATCCCGGGTCGCGACGCGATTCCGCCCGTCTCATCATAATCAGCGTTGGATTTGACACATTCTGGAAATTTGATACGTATAATATGTATAAATGCGTATCATTTCGTAGAATATCAAATTTGGTATCAAACTTGTATGATATCTTTAACATAACCCCAACCTCTAATCTTATTGATTAAAAAAAACAATATTTTTGAGCTTTTGAAGTTTTGAAGTATATTGCTGATTGGGAATAACTCTAAAAACTTTCCAGTTTTATTGAAAATATTTGCGAATACAAAACGGAAAGGAAATAATATTAAAAATGTAAATGCAGTATATACATGAATTTGGTATACAATAATATTAGTAATTCATTATAATTTTTGCTGGCGTGAATTTAATTTGAAAGTATACATATAATCCGATTTATTATTTAGACATTATGCCATAATTTTCTAATTAATTTTCAATATAATTACATATTGTCGTATTTCAAATTGTTGATGTCGCAGTAAAATGTAAATTTGTTTTGCCAGTCCAAAACATCTAAATAAGATCATCAGATTAAAAAATGAAGTTACGTGACGTATAATACATAAATGTGAAAGTGAAGTGGTATCATACTTCAGTATCATGCGTAGAATACCTATGTATGATATATAGGGTATGATACGTTCCCAACCCTGATCATAACCGGCATATGACTTACGATAATGCGAGTACGCGAGTACATCTTTTTTTACCGTCTTGTATTCTCGCCATGCGCAGAAAGCTGGGACACAATGGCCATGGCGCCGCGCCGTGCGAATTGCACGTATCTCAATACGACATCCCACGTGTCGAATATTACATATATGCATGTTACTTCGTCTCAGAGTTGAGGATTTTTTTTCGTAACAAACGTGGGATTGTAAATGTCAATGTGTGTCGATGATTAGACAAAAGATAGTTCAGTGGTGTAATTTTGTATGTACACTGTGAAAAAATATAGTCAATTTTAATAAATATTTAGTTGTATACTGCCAACTAAATATTTATTAAATATAAAGACATATTTATTTAATACAAGAAATATTAATTTAATTTAACAATCATTCATTTTACTGAACGAATATTTATTTATAATAAGTAAATGTTTAGTTGACAGTATTGAACTAAATATTTATTAAAATTGACTATATTTTTTTCTCAGTGTATATGTACATACATTACATTTAGCTATAATTATTCAAACGAACAGTAAATGTAGAAGATATAGATATAGATAGATAGATTTGATTACTAATTAGCTGAAAATCAATTTAATCATTTTAATACTAATATTTTGGAAGGATTAATAATGCATCTCTAAGAACTGTAAATTTTTTTGCAAATTGCAATAAATTAAATTATGCACAATTCTTAAGATATTTAGATTAGCATCAAATTATTAATATCTTTCTAAGAGGTTTATTAACATCAAAATTATTAAATTATTACTTATCAATTTAATACGTGATATACTAATCTAGTTTTTGCGTTTCAAGACTGAAAAAATTTCAATGCGCAGTTTACAAAATTGAATATGTATAAATTCACAAATATTTAAACATAAAGATCCGTTTTGAATATAATATTATTCTTTTATTCAATCAGATTCATTTTTATTGAAAAAATTGTATTATAATAGTTTTTCTTTTCTCTATTTGAATAAAAAAAAAAGATCTATTAATTATTTTTAAATGTACAAAAATATTATCTCAGATATTTTTTCTTTATCAGAAAATCTCAGAAACAGTAAATATATATAGACAAAGTGTTAATCAGTAATATAATGGGCGCGAAAATTAAATTAAATGGTCTGAAAATACGAAATGTAGGAGATAAATAACACATTTTCCTGTGTAAACGGTTTTTGTAACATTTATTTATTGTTCTTTTTTCCTGTCAATCACCGGTCTTTTATAAAATGCGCAGCCTTTCAAAGAATCCATCACTGTTAAGCGCATGTCGCGGTCGTTACTGGTTTTCCAAATATGATCTAATCCGGTCGTTGTACCGTACTTCGTAGTGCGCCATTTATTCCAACGAGTTGCCACGCTTCTCGCTATGCAAATGTGGCTACGCACAATTTGCCATTGCGCGCAATTCCGACATCGTGTATGGATGGAAAAACACGACGTGACTGTTTCAATGATTTCCTCGCTTGCGAGGAGAGTTTTTCTTTTTGCTTTCTTATATGACGACGGGAACATTTATACATGTCGCGTGCCACTACAATCACCACTCTCATATTGCACAAGTGAAAGGACCTTTAATAAGAAATATATGAGGTGCATAAATTTTCCTGTCTTCGCCTGAGGCGAAAAAAGAATAAAATTATTAATTGATTATTATAGAGTTTATGCTAAACATTCTAAGGATATTGTCCTTTTTTTAGTTGGATATTTTTGTAACTACTTGATATATCTTTTTAAAAGTTTAATGGACAGTTTAATTAGTAAAACATTTAACCAATAAAATATTTAATTAGTAAAATATTTAAGAGTAATATCCTTTTTCTATTTGAATTTAAAAAAAGATCTAATTATTTAAAATAATTAAATCTGCGACTAAACAAATACACTGAATAAAAATGTTGAATTATATAAAAAATATAAGAGTCAATAAAGATATTCAAACAAATATCAATACATATACGTTCCAAATACATATATATATATATATATAAATATTGATATTGAGGCAGTTCATTAATTGCGAAAGCCACATAAAATGGCATTGAACGTCTTAAAGATACCGCGCGACTTCAAGGCACTAATCACGTATCATCGATTGAGTTATGAATCTCATTCCGTATCGATATTCTAATTTTACTGCTCGATCACTGCTCGTAAATAGTGAGGATTAAGAAGTGGCGAGGTGCTACGTCCTCGCGGTTCGTTGCCGAGCGCGATTACGTAGCCGTAGGTGCCAGGAAATGGAGAACGGCGCTAATTGATCGCCATCTTGACAGTGCCGCAAAGCGAAACATAGCTAACTAACTGATGCCTGGATACGTACTTACAAGATGTAAGGAATATCGCCTCGGAAATATGTGTTGGCGTATCTATTTTTGAATAATATTTACTGTCGGCATTTTTTAGCTTCATATAAAACGCTTCAGAAATCGGAAATATATTCCTTCAATAAATAAATTCTCAAATAATTATTAATCTAATGTCAAAATTATCAATATATTATTAATTATATTTTCCTTTCAGTTGAAATTGTTTTATGATTAAAAAACAAAAAGATAAGGAATGTGTGAACTTCGTGATATTCTAAGCCAAGCAAATCAGCTTAATTAATCTATAAAATCCGTATGGTGGTTTAATCATTTCTTTCTATTTTTGCTTGACACCAAGAGCTTAAACCGGCTTAAACAAATTTATGGTCGATAACTTTACGCCTCGTTACTGCAACAAATTTCGCGCGACATGCAATCGCGAATCGATTGAGGATCGTTCGCTATCGGTTTACGAGCGTCGGAGCTGGGGACGCGGGATAGAATCACAACGGAAGAGAAAAATGTTAATGCGAAAGCTCTGTCTAATCGTGAAATAAATTATCTTAAAGAGATATAACAGAAAACATGTGAGAAATCATTATACTGATGCGCGCGGACCGCAACGCTATCTATATACCGGAAGACGTTAAGTGGCTCGGCACACGGCTTCAATCACCACTGCATGGCGATTGATCCAATCGCTACGCATTTTTAAAAAAATATAAGTTACAGACGCGAGCCAAGCGTGCTGACTGCGGATGCGAATTTTTTAATTTTTGCAGAGTAATGAGCTGGTTCTTCGGAAAGCTGCGCATAGAAGTCCAACTTTAAAGAAAAAAAGAGGAGAAAGAGAAGGAGAGATAAAAGAGAAAAGGAAACAAGAATAAGAGAAAGAGAGAGAGATGCAGTTTGTTTCATATTATAGTGAACGTAACCTCTTTAGGAATGGCAATTAGAAAATATAATAAAAGTAGAGTAGCAAAAGATTATCAGTTATTAGAGATAAAGGTAGACCTATTTATTATTCCATGGAACGAGCCACAGGTTGGAATAAGCACACAGCTGCGCACGGGATACGCATAAAATGTAATAAGGACAAACGCGCACGATATTCTCTAAAACTTTCCTTCGGCTATGAGTGAATTCGAAGGAAGTCCTTCGACAGAATCAATTTTTTCTTTCTTTTAACAAAAAGTATTTTGGAGTGATATACAAATTTAATACAAGGCGATGTAATAAAATGCAAAATTAATATCACGCAAAAGAGAAGGATACCGCAGTTACAGAAATAAGCGTAGGAAATGAGAGGCATAGGAACGCGAGGAGTGAGAAACAACGAAGCCGAAAGAGCGCGGCCGGGTCCGTAACGTAACTCAGAGCCGAAACGTTTCTTCCAGGACGTTGTAGCCACGTATCAAATATGCAAATACGAGTACATAATTTGTCGTTTGCCGGAGACTGCGCGTGGAAAAACGAGTACAATGCCGAGCGCGACCGAGCGACGACGAGTCGGGTTGACTCGGCTCTCTCGCTAAAGTATTTATAGCGAAGAGTCGGGAGGATGCAAATCCTCCTATCAGATAATATCCCCGCCGAGTGCACGGCTCTATTACACCGGACTATTCACGGCGTGTACCGACGTTTCTTCACAGCACCGCCCGATGAAGTTTTCAGGCTCCTATCTGACCCCCGGCCTCCTTTCTCGTTCTATATCAGCTCGCCTCGTCTCTGCCGTTCCACGCTGGACCGTGCGATAACGTAATTGGCCCGTGAAATTATCTGATTTGCGGCTCACGGCGCCCGGAAGATGGACCTGGCCGCAAGATTCCTCGTATAATGGTACACGAGTAATTTGTATCACATGGTACGAAGAAACAACACGCGAATAACACTCAATTTGGAATAAAAATATACGCGCGATAAAGATATTATAAAAGTATATATTATGACGAGAGAGAGAGATAAGACGCATTGGAAACTACGTCGGTTCCATTGCCATGTACCAATCATCGAGAAATTGGATTGAAGACATTACGGAATAATTTTAATGCAATGATCCTAAAATGCAAAGCCTGATTATCATGCTCTTATCATCCAACTCTCTTCGTTGAGATATTAATTCGTTACAACTTTATCTCTTCCATTTCTTTTAGTTGTTTCATTTTTCTGCATAATGATAAGAATTTTATTCGTCACTTTTCTGCAAATCAACCTTGTTATAGGCTTGCTAAATGGAAACTACTTTGTAGTAATATAAGCAAAACAAAAAGTTAATATGACATCAAAATGTCATCAAAATGACTCCAAAATGATTATTAAAAGTCTTCGATCAGATACAATTCATTTTTTGATGCTATCGTGACCTGTTCTTCTACTTGAAAAATGAATATTAAACGTTTAAGCAAATCTTATGTAGAGATTATGTCGTTTCCGATACCATGTACCAATCATCGAGCGATTGGACTGAAGACATTATGGGATAATTTTAATGCAATAATCCTAAAATGCAGAGCCTGATTATCATGCTCATATCATCAAATCCTCTTCCTTAAGACATTAATTCGTTACAACTTTATCTCTTCTATTTCCTTTTTGTTTCATTTTTCTGCATGATAATAAGAAATTTTATTCATCACTTTTCTGCAAATCTACTTTATTATAGGCTTAATGTTAAATAGAAATTACTTTATAATAATCTAAGCAAAACAAAAAGTTATTATGGTAATCAGCAAAATCTGATTAATCAATTTAAGGATAATTCCAGATCATTTCAGGTAAAAATCCTGGTTTTCCCAGGATTGATCTCATCAATTAATTTCATTGTTTAATTAATTTTGATTTGTATGATATTGATTTATAATATTATATATTTTATATTTAAGTTAGGATTCTACAAATGAAAATGCTAACAAATTTGGAACAATATTATTTATTGCTTTATTGCAATTAATATCAAACAAATTCCGTCAACATAATTTTTCTATTATGTTCTATTCTTTTAAACATTATTCTATTTTAAACATTAAATTCAAGTTTCTTATTTTCTATTAGTAACTTTCTTTTTATCTTTAAGAGAGGATTTATATCCAAACACAATTTTTCTTCTTATTATTTTTTTTTCACGCTCTAATTCTTTTAGAATGGAAGAATAATAAATTCCTCAGGCAAGCCCTGAAATTTGAAATGTTTTCCAGGGTTTGGAAAAAGAATTTTTCAGAATATATAAAATTCCAGTAAAATTCAAGGAAATTCAAGGACTGTTGGACAAAAGACTATATTAATATGACATCAAATGTCATCAAACTGGCTCCAAAATGATTATTAAAAGTCTCTTCAATCAAATATAATTCAATTTTTGATGTTATCATGATCTATTCTGCTTAAAAAATGAATATTAAACGAATATTTGATATGAATATTTAAGCTAATCTTATGTTTCTTTCTTTAATTCACAATCTATCTATCTATCATAAAACTTGGACACAACGTGTATTTACGCGATATGCACATATGCAAATACTTCTTTGTCTTGATACAAGTGTTCATACCTTCATAAATACAAGGTGTGGGAGAATGATATTGTGAAGAGCGCCGCGGTGCCATTGTACAAGAAAATTTAAATCAAGACCTGCGCGTTCGAAACGAACGCTTCCTTGCCCAGGAACCAGTATCGAAGCAATATTCGACAACCACCTACGCGTACCCCCGTGGAGAAAGTCGCCCTTCTGCGTCGAAATTTATTGCAATCGTTGCGCGCGCAGAAAGCATCCAAGAGGTATCCTGGAGCCCTTAATTTCTCTCGCGGTACGAGAGCATAAAATTAAACGTTCGAGAAGTTTCTTGCAACTTTGGGAGCTTATTCTCACGCTCAAATATAAAGCAATACTATTAGAGAATAAGTACATATTTGTGTACTTGCTTTGAGGAATAAATAGAAGAGTCATATTGTATAAGATCGCATCTATTTGACGATTCATCATGTACTGTTAAATTCATAAAATATGTCTAATTGAAATTTTTAATAACGTTTATTGATTATTACTGTTCCTACTTAATATGTTAATTTAATTAAATGGAATTAAATGATTTAACTAAAAAAATGTATTAAATGTATTAAATTTGATTCAAATTAGTTTATTATTTACTAAACATATATTTGATATAAAGTGATTTATTTTGAAATCACAGAAATGGATTGATTTACATTTTGACATAAATAGAGTTTAAAAATAACAAAATGTTATTTAACTCAAGGAATTAAGTTGACCTATTTGATATCTAAATGCGAATAATACAATTTGCTTGCAAGCTAAATTCTTCTTAATCAATCACTAAATTTATTATTATCGAGAATTATTTTCAAAAATGAAAGTTAAGTAGATATTCAGACAGAGCCTCTTGTGTTTAAAATTCATAATAATCTTATTAATATGTGGAATTTATGTAAATATTGAATTTTTTGTAATAATAGTTGTTAATTAAACATTTAATAACAATTAACTTTTGAAAGATCAAAGAACAATTTCTTTAAAATTAAACTTTTGTATTAAATTGTATCAAGCTATTTGAACTGTGTTTTACGTTTCAGGCAAGTATCAAGGTTAGCAATAAAGGCATTACGAGAATCAAGTACTGTGAACCAACGAGTAGCATCCCGTACGATGAAGACATTCAAGCTCAAGCGCGCTCGTGATCGCCCCGTAAATTTCTCGAGAGCGGCAGATACGATCGCATCCGCGAATAATTTCTGGATAGATGAATCCCCGGGTGTTGGTTCGCCCCGATGAAACTTACGGAGATGAATCGTGTCAAAGACGCGGAGAGCAAAAATAGTAATGGACGAGAAGAAGGAAAGATTATTTTTACGATGTATTAATTAATCGATTCTTCCTTCCCCGTTTCTGTTTCAATATAGAAAGGAAAAGAGATTTATGAAAGTAAGATTCAATGTAAAGAAGAAAAATTAATAAAACTCTAGGAAATAAGACACATTTTTTGTGGCTAATGTTTGTCATGCATTAAAAGCATAAAATTAAATTCATTGATCTCCATAAAGCAACAGGTTGCTTATTCTATCCGTGTATATCCTCGTAAATTCATAAATCTATGAATCCATAGACTGCCAGATCTACGGATACATAAATCTGTAGATTGCTAGTTTTATAGATGATTTATAGGTTCATAGATTGCTACATCCGTAAATGTGCCTCGGTTGTTGGATCTATAAATCCGTAAATCCATAAATTCACATCCTTTCAGGTCACATTTAAGCACGAAGACCTGACGTTTGAAGAATGACGCACAGTTTATTACTTCTTCTCCCTCTATTTATATTGTGCTTTCCATCGCTAGAATTAAATGGCTTTTGACTTGAATAATTTTGTTAAATTAAGCTTTGCAAATAAATGAAATAAATGTTTATTCTTCAACAAACTTTTAACAAAATTCTAATTTACATTTTCCTGCAAGATATAGTATAAAACTGTATAGTATATAACTATATATCAACAATGTGAATAGATAGTAACAAAAATAACTGTCTTGTTAACGAAATGTTTTTAAAATAATACATCGATAAAAGCAAACTAACAACATTTCGATATATTCATATATATATATATATATATATAGATTATTTCTGCTTATCATCATACATGTGTTTCGCACAAGATTGGCCAATTTTCTCCTCAGATTAGATGTTTTCTCCGGTAGTATCGAAGTATCATAAGTATTCCTAATCCTCGGCGAATCGAAGGGCGATGATCGAGAAATTCCGTATGTAAAGTGGTGTCGTGCCCACTCGACCGGTCGTGGTATAAAACGGGCAGGCGCGTGTCTTTCACCCGGCTCGTAAATCGCTCGTGGGTGGAGACCCTCGAGAGGAAAGAGAGAATAAAAGGACATAAAAAGAGTGTTTGCGGTGGATGGTGGGGAACGTAGGGGAAAGCCAGAAGAGAAAATTTTCCGAAAAACCCCGATGCTGGACGTTGAGCATACAGCTGAACGCCGTAACTCCCGCGGTCTTCTATAGTGAAGTCAGATAACGGAGCACATAAGTCGCTTCTCACTTTCTTCCTCGCGTTCTCCGTCCCATCATGCCATCCTTCGTGGTGTCTTCGTTGCCCTTTGCTTCGAGAAATTATAATCTAACGTTCGCGCTCGACAAAAGTACTTCTCGCCTTCCTGGTTATAAAATCGACACTTGCGTGCTCCGGGCATCGCTTCAGTTAACTCAATACTGAGACAATTTTCATAAAACGTCACATATGATGCATGGAACGATTTCTTGCAAATTTCATATGTAAACTACAAATAGCATTGATGTAACATGATTTTAAATAAGTTGGCAAACGAAAAAGAACGTTTCAAATTTTTCAATAATTTTTGTAACTTAGAATCCTTCTCTGATGATAATATGTGGAAAGTTTGTTAAAGTATTTAAAAATTTAGTCAAATCTGAAAATAATTTTGTTAAACTACTAAAATAATTATGTTAGAAATTTGAATATAATAAAAAATAATGTACAAAATTTGCATATTCTAGCAACCAGCTTCTAAATTAATTAGTAGCTTAATAATATTATTTTCAGATTTACATTTTAAATACTTATACTGAAAAAAAATTTTTAGTTGAAAATGGACGAATCAGAATTTTCTGGTTAAATTTATTAGAATTCTTGTTAAGAGATAATCAGAATTTTAGTTAATACAATATTTTTGGTAAAATCTATTAGAATTCTTATTTTTATCAGAATAATTATATCAATCAGAATTCTAGTTATCTCAACTAGAATTCTAGTAGATTCTAATAGAACCAGAAAATTTTGATTTTTGTCCATTTTCCATTAGAAGGACTGTTTAATCCAATCATTTTTCTTAGTGTAAGCAAAATCGTTCTTCTATGTACTTCTAAAGATATTCTAAACATGATTAGCGAATGCTCAATCTCGCACTATGATCCCATCGACCACACGAGACCTAAGGGTTGAGGGTAAACTACCTTTCGATTTGATACGGACTGACTGTGGGAAAATCAGCGTCATTCTCTAAGTGACACATTTAAAAGACTGTGTTCCAGTAGGTAAGCTTTGAAGGCATCATTACGTGCGAACGACATCTCGCTTAAGTGCCCCATTTATATCCCGGGGAGCACAGTGACGGGACATGCAGGAATTTATAAGCTATAATATCGCTACCATGGTAGTAAAGCGTACCGGTATATATCAGCACCGCGAAAATGATCGTCCCGGTGAACCGTATACCGCGCATATCGTCCGATTTTATTGCCGTCGTAGTAATCGTCGTCTGTTGCTTTTCTATATGGAGCATAAAGAACTGCAGAAGTCTAATCCGTAAAGAATTATCGTAGGTCTATTATCAATTTATACTTTATTTAATTTAAAAAATTTAAATACTTGCCAAACTTATGCATATGTATGTACGCACAAGATTTGAAGAAATAATATTTTATAAGAAATAATATTTTATAGTTCCAGAAAGAAATAATTTATAAGAAATAATATTTTATTGTTCCACAATAATTTCTTTATAGAAAAAATTATTTATATATTAAACGTTTAAGTTATTGATTTTTATTGAATTAAGATTTTATATCCGCTGGATTTTATTTTCTTATAAAAGCAATAAAAGAATAACGCTTTTAAATATAATTTGTCTTACAAAAATGATATCAAAAAATGCAAAACATTCTCAATTACTTCTGTAATTCTAATACATTAAAATACTTTTCAATAAAAATATTCAATGTGTATTTTTAGAAAGTTTTATAATTCCAAATCTTATAATTGCAAGTCTTAACTAACAGGATAGTAGCAATTCGTCCTATGATAGTAAAGCTCGTAAGGCAATCTCATTTGATTTCGTATCGGAAAACGATGAATTCCAGCGGTAAATGTCACATAGAGAGAGAATAGTGCTACGTTGTCTGCAAGTGTCGAACGCGACAGAAATAATTGCATGTTACTATCATCGTATGTTGCAGCAATGCTGCAGCGAGTTTATTGCCAATAAAATCGTAACTTTCCCAATTATAACGCAACCAGTCGCGTATTTCTACATTTTTTATAAAAACTTAAGTATATAAATAAACAAATACTTTTTACTAATTTATTTTTATTATTTAAATTTTTATTATATTTAATTGTCAAATAATTATGCAGATATGTATTGATATTACATATTAATACATATTGTATCCAGTATATGATGTTGCAAAAATATTTTTAATATCTCATGATATATTAGTTTGCATCTTTAGGTCGTGCTATACTTATTATTCGTTCATCTGATCAAACCGCATTGAAGAGTAAAATGAAGATGTCCACACAGTGCACATTGCATCACGATATCGCCCACTATATTGTCACGCCTCAGTGAACGAACGTCTACGAAATGCAAGCATCAGTCTGTCATGTATGTTAGCCGAGTCGAAGATTCATCGCAGAGGCGAAATAAAACGACATCAAGAAGCAGACAAATAATCGATTTTCCATTCTTCTTAGTCAATTATCATTTTCAACATTAAAAGCTTATTTATCAAATTAAAGAGTTTTAAATTTTTACATGCAATACTAAAGTTTTTAGAAATTTTAAAAATATTTAGATTGTTCAAATAAATCGGTTTAAATTTTTTTTATATGGAAATACTTAAGATTTGAAGAGATGTTTTCTCAATGTACATTTCTGATATCTTCGAGGAATGAATGATGAGATTCGTTAGAGTAAGAAGAACTTCTAGGAGATTGCGAGGACTATTCACTAGAGAGAGGCGGCATAAGGTGGTGTATACACGCGCAACGCGTGGGCGTGAGCCACGCGACCAAACGGGTTTCTTCGTCTACTCCTCTCGGGATCTCTCCTCTCTTTGGGGCTTCCACGCACAGCAATGCCTCCGTGATGGCACCAACGAGCGTTGTACTCACCTATCTACAGGGTGTCTTAAAAAGAATCTTCTTGATTCTACAACACCTCTGAATTTAATTCTCTATCACTTTAATTCTCTATATAGAATGATCTTTCCTAAAATAGATTCAGATATATATCGAATTTCGAAGAGCTGTTCATTGCAACCAAATAGATTGGAATTAAATTAATGGAAAAATTCTATGAAAGCAAATCTAAACGCTGACAAAGTTGGAATAATTATAGATTAAATATTTTATAAAATTATATTCTATATCACGTATATATATATATATATATATATATATATATATATATATATATAAAAAGTATATAAAATTTTTTTGTAACAAAAAAAAAAAAAAAGATATTTTTTATTATATAATGTA
>Ga0157363_1001601_pt1 | contig 19048 bp, 11 predicted proteins | sample AttsexASBM1_FD_111477 | JGI IMG/M metagenome (GOLD analysis project Ga0157363, IMG submission 111477) | Fungus gardens microbial communities from leaf cutter ant in Ribeirão Preto, State of São Paulo, Brazil - Atta sexdens ASBM1 | ecosystem: Host-associated > Fungi > Mycelium > Unclassified ... | reverse complement strand
ATCTGTTTTTAAAGAGACTAGAGAAATTGGTAAGAATGTTTCTATCCAGAAAATTCAAGTCAAAACGGTTAAATCAAATTTTGAATTTATGATCAGTTTTCCCTAATTATACAAGGAATATAACGATTCGACAATCGTAAAGCAAACCCTACTTTTCCATGTGTGTATGTATATGTGTGTGTGTGTGTGTGTGCGCCGTATTTTATTTGCGTATTTACCCTTCTAACCGCCGAAACGCAGTATGCTCGCGTGTGGCTTGCCGTGTGTGTTACTTCCCTTTAACCAGTGATCTTTACAGACGACCTTGCGGCCGAGAGAGAGAAAAACAAATTGCTACAGGAGGAGATGGAGGCCACCCTGCATGACATCCAGAACATGTAGATTGTATTTTTCGCGGTGGACGAAAATGCATAAACGCGAAAACGTTTAGAAAGCGAGAGAACATCCGAGAAAGAGAGAGAAAAAGAGAGAGATTAAGAAAAAAGAAATCGAAAGAAAATAAATGCAAGTAGGTAGCAAAACGGCGGCAACGAGAAGTGAACGAGAAACAAATACGCCGTTACGGAGCGAGAACTTCGTATGTGCACACCTAACATTAACGGATAAAAATGCAGTCTTTAGGCTAGCCTTATACCCTCCATTACGTCCATCCGCAGTGCGTATACGTACTATACATGCTTGTATGCGCTCGAGCGTGTGTATCGTGTGCGTGTTGCGTGTCTATTTGTATGCGTGTGACGTAAGTTACTGATGTAGGTTGAGAGGAAGAGAATAGAAAATGTGTGCATGTGTATATGTATGTGAGAGGAAGAGTAAGGAAGATACAGAATGAAAGGATCAATATGACAGAAAGAGAGAGAATGTAAAAGATAAAAAGAACGAGGAAGAATAAATAATACGCGATAAAGACAGACGATAGGATAGTTCCATAATATGAAGTTAATTGAAATCTGATTTTTTTTTTAGCTTTAGATTTTAGCTTAGTCTGTCTTTAAATTTTAATTTAAAAAAAATGGAGGAATAACTGCGACCGGTTTGAGACGTCTTCGAATATGCTGCGATTTAAATTCGTTATGAAAACGATTACTGGCCGTGGGAGGAATACGTGAGATATTAGACAGACGAATATGAGAAATGAAGACAAGACAAATAGGATTTATTTGTATCGAGAGAAGTTTGATGAAAAATTTGAAACTAATTTTTTTGAGCGTATTAGTTTTATACGTTAAAGATTTTAAATACAATCTATTATATAATTATAATATTGTATATTATATATATTTAATGTACATATATAATTATATAATAAACAGCGACTCGTCTGACACCTGTAGACAGGTGTTCTTCCCATTAAAGATAAACGCTTGTTGAGTAACAATTATTAAGTAACAAAACATTTTTGAATATCTTTTAGAAGTGACTTACAAAAATTTTATCTTTTAATTGATTCGACCAGTCCACCATTTCATCGAATTTAGCGCGTGTTTCTCTCGGTACAAAATACGCGTAGCAGGATTGTATATAATGGAGGGAAACACGAGTGTTCATTTACTCTGCATCATCTTACATTCCGCATTCCACGCGGCTCAGCTCGCGCGAGAAGAAAAATTCGTCAGTTTCTTCTGTTAGCTTTACAGTGAGATTATTGTCACGTCATCTTCTCATTGCCGCCGATGAAAGCAAAGACGACAATGATGCAATAACCATGCATTTAAGAGGATTCCACTGCCAAACCTTCCTATTAATTTTTCTAAAAATATATTTTCTAGTACGTTTTTGTCTTCGTTGTGCAATATTCAGTCAAACAGTTATAATTGTATTACCAACGTAGTATTGCCATAATTCAAATTCTTTTCTTTCTTCATAATAAAATAATCGGAAATTATCTGGCCTATGCAGATATATGTGTTGTACGTATGCAGAATGATTTATTTAACTTCGAGCCTATGAAAAATTGATTAACGCATAATACTTAAGATAACAAACAGGGAAGCAACTGACTACTTTGTCACGTCGCAGCGCAGCTTCCCGTGCTAGCTGAGTCATTTCGATATTTTTTTACCGATCGTGCCTGTATATATTTACGATATAAATACTAACCACGGCCAACGTCAAACCTCAATGCAGGGAACGTGCTTCATTTCGAACGTAACAGCGAAGAGATTGGAAATAATAATCGATCGTCGAAATAATGCATATCCGATATTCCACTTCGCGGCGCATGGTTCGCCTCGAATTATTATTATTATTATTATTATTACTATTACTATTAATTGATACAGTTTGTCGTTAATGTTATTGCTACTTTACGCTCACCATCGAGCATCGCTAATTCTATAGAGAAATTTCCTCTTTTTTTCTTTTCTACTGAAAAGCGTAATTTATGTCGCCTCGACCTCGATGCCGTAATCCACGGTTATTCTTGTAGCACTTTTCCTGCAATATATTCTTGGATGGCTTTTTGATGTGGAAATGTGCATCGTCCTCTTCCCGTTTCAATATATAAATGCATGTATTACCGTTGCTCGCATAATCATTGAACGATCATGAAGATAGTAGAATAAATCGAATATTCGTTTCGGGATTGACTCCTGAAAACAATAGAAATATTTTACCTTTCATATTATGGAAGGTACTTTAAATTTAATAATTTAGCTTGATTTGTATAAATCGATATTTTGTTGATGTAGTATTAATATAATTACGTATTAATTATTACACAACTTCTAAATATAATCACGTATGATTAATTAGATTGATCTAATAATATTTCTTCAGAAATTTGGACTATTTTGAATTGTCTCGTAAGTATGTCTCTATTTATATATACGAAGATGACAATGAACTAATCCAAAATACAGTAGCTTATGCGATATCGAAAGGCCATCCAGAAACATCGCGATCGTTTGTTCTCCAAGTTAACGTCGCCATGAGCAAACGTTATTAAAAACCAGCAATAATGCGAAAAGCACAACTATGAGACCTACATGTTCTATCGTTGATTTTTGTTAGCCACAATTTTTTTTCTTTCTGAATAATGCTAAAATTACGGAAACGCAGATACTTGAGTTTAAGAGAATTTTAGTTTATTAATTTACTTAATATTAATAAAATAAATGGAACGATAATAACACTAATATCATTGTAATAATAATTGATTATTATATATTGCTATTATTATAAAACTGTTTATAATATATATTTTAATTTTGAAAAAAGAGTGTGTCGTTTGTTTTTCGTTGTGTCGTTGTTCTTTTTTTTTTTTACCTGCGCTAACATTAATCCTCCACCGTTAACATAATGACGTATAACTATTTCTCCACGCGATAACGCTGTGTGGTCGCCTTGTTGTTAGACAATCTCGTAACAAAATTGCATGATGAAGGAAGAAAATGGTACGTATACTTTATTTACGGTGAGTAAATTTGCTTAATTCAATTTTGCTATATTAATGCATGACAAATTTCCCTACTTATAATATCAAAACTTCACGATTGTCTTTTATCATAAAGTAAATATTATTTTATAGATAGACCTTTTCATTAATTTGAGTAATTTACTGATAACATTTTTTCGATATATGTATAGCATAATCGTTGATTATATTAATTTTATTTCATAAAATTTTTTACATCATAAAAAAATGAACTATTTTCATGATTAATATATCTAATTATTGAAATATGTTTCGTTAGGAAAATGTATGAAAAAAACTATTATTATAGAGTTAAGAATAGCATAGATATAAATTAAGGTACAAATTTCAATTATCTAAAAAAATTGTTATATCTGACAAAAGAAATTTAATGAACATCAGGGTCGTAGAAATAGTTGATGAATCTTATTTTTAGCTGTGTTAAGATTCACGTTATTTATTTTTAAATCCTTAAGTTATTTAATCAATTTCAAATAAATTATTTTCACCATTATCCTACTTAGTTAATTTACTACTTCTAGCAGGATTAATTTTAACAATATTAAATACTTTCATCTCTTCAGCACTTTTTTCTCCAAATATTTTTCACGCTACGCAGTAAACGAAATCTTTAACTAAATAGCAGCTACCTATAACGTTGCGAATGCTTGCAGATGAGATGGTGATCGAAAAGGAGAAATTCAAGGAAGTCGGGGATGGCTTGGATAATGCGTTCTTCGAGCTCTATGGCGTGTAACGTGGCTACTAACCACCCTTCTAACGCTTCAATACAAAAAAAAAAGAAACAAAAAAGATACCTTTTTTACAAATCTAGCTTGCGCTTAATACATCTTTTGTAAGTTACCCATCTATGCTTTTTAATCCGCTCGTTGCTAAAATCGTTGCAGCTTCCCGACCTTATGAAAGAATTCTTCATCTTTCTAAAGTGCGAAAATTTTCTATATACCTACCTTCTTTCACATCGCTTAAAACTAAAAAATATTTCATGTACACTATTATATTGGTAAAGGATCGAAGATTCATGTGATATCTACATCTTTTCAGTATCAAAGTTCATGCAAATCAATGCCCCTAATTCATACTGAACGTATCAAAGTACAATTGAATATACAGTAACTGTGTGAATACGTTCTAACGACGTTATGTTTTCTTGCAGATGAGCTCGTCCACGAGAAGGAGAAGTACAAATACATCTGCGACGACTTGGACCTCACTTTCACCGAATTGGTTGGTTAAATCTGGTTCAAATATCCGCATCCGCTATCGAATTATTTGGCCATAATTATCAACATTATACGCACAGTTCGATCGCGGTCAGGTCACGGCCATTCGACGCATATACTTTCGTAATAATAATCAATGTACTATAAATACGTTCCGCATTCAGAATATTCTTCTTTTTTTTTATTTATCAACTATTCCACTTCTCCAGCTTTCGTCGGTATATACAGCCGCGATTATTTATTTAATTATTTATTTCGAAAACACCGCTTAAATCAAAATTACAAGCGCAGTTCTAATTGCATTATGCTTCAGTAATTGAGCGTGCGGTAAGTAGAGCAAAAATAAAAGTACAGTAAATACTCGATGTATTGTATTATTAATAAAATATAATTGAAATGTGAAAGTATCTTGATGATCTTTTTATAATAGTTTGCGATTTAAAATTGTACAAGGCCACTTTTGTTTCTAATACAATACTTCTCTCTCAGAAATTAGAACAAATAAAACATCACATAGAATCTAATGTACTTTTTTCTTTCACACTTGAAACATATCCTGTTCCTTATTATAATATATATTTATCCTATATTATTATATAGACTTTGATCTTATTTATATACAGACTAATCCATTTTATCTTTTGAAGTGAAGTTTTATCTTTTCTTAGGTTTTAGTTAAGGATCAATCCAGCTAATTTTCCTTCATCCTATTCTCACTTTAAGCTGCTTCACAGATATAATAATCGTCTAAACCCAAAGTTTAGATAATCTTCATTAACCATGAAGATTATGTACTCGTTATGTTCTCTCTCTCTCTCTTTCTCTTTCCAATTAAAAAAAATATTAAAATGTACACCCAATTAACCATCATACCGTCCACTAATACCACGTTCCCTCCCTTCTCGTTGCAGACGTACTGGTAAATGAGCGCTGTAAATACAAAGCAATTGCCGACGAGATGGATCAGACGTTCGCCGATCTTGCTGGATATTAGCAGGCAGGCTAAAATGCATACAACCGGGGGTGTTACATGTGGGAAAAAGAAAAAAAACGAGAGAAAAAAGAAAGGAACGATTCGTTTATGCTACGACAAAACGACACTGCCAGCACGCAGACCCTTCGCCACACATCGTCTCGTCCAATTACATTAGCATTCTACACACTCGCTAGAGGAAAGTCGAGGACGAGGAGGATGAGACCGCTGACATTTAGCGTTAACCGTGCATGATTTAACCGTTAAGTTCGAATTTTTCGCTGAAGATACCGTCACGCGTTCTACATTCTTTCAACTCGATCGAAATCTACGTTTGAGCTCGTCCAGCATCTTTTGTAAAGTTTTACATAGAAATCGGGAAGGGAACCTTTTTGAACGGCGGTAAGATTGTATAAAAAAAAATTGTGCTTCTGAAGATTTTTTGGAAGCAAAAATATATATGTACTCTTCCAATACCTGGCACGATTACCGTTCAATGATGACGATGATTTATTGCAACATTGATTCTGTTACCTGTGCTTGTATTATCCCTGCACAGCAAGGTGTCTTATCCCTTACGTCCAATAAATTTCCATCGAGATCTGTATTATTCCCTATAATTCGCATAGCTTCTGTAACGACATTGGTTACTAAGAAACTTCTTGCTTAAAAATTAATTATTTTCATTTTGCTAGCTCAATTGCACAATTTATGCAGAATACTAAAAGTCGCATTGTTTCATTAACCAAAAAAAAGTACGGGCCAAAAACGGTATTCGAAAGTTAAATTGTCCTCATTCGAAATCAAGTCCATATGGCCTTAAATATAACATCCTAATTCATGCGACAAATGTGTTCAAAACACTTTTATATAAGCAGGAAATAAAAATGAACTGTACAAATTCTTGACATAATTACAATAATTTGTATCTACCAACGGGCTTAAAAAGATTAATAATAAAGATTAATAATGTTGGATTAACATCAACAAAAAAACGACAAATTTCCTGCTTATAACATTTCTATTTCGTTTAAGAAGCAGCGCTAACATTCATCATTAACCATGAATCTTCTTTATATTTGCACATTCCACCATACGATTAGACAGTGCGGTCTAATTAATCAGGCTAACGCTTAAGTTTCTTTCCATTATATATTAAAAAATATCATATATTATCCTCATCTGTTCATGCTTCTATGTTGTATCGTGCAGTATTGTGTCAAAATATTGATTGAATTACCGATTGACTTGCTGAAATATCTCATTTTAACATGAGGAATGAGATATAGTGTTCATTATAGCATATAAAATTGCTTCTATGATATATTAGAAAAGTTTGCAAAGCAATCTGGGCTGGATTATGATGCGAAAGAAATGAAGTCTAATAAAGATAGAACGATATTACAAATAAAAATGTACGCTTGAAATGATCGAATTGCGAGGTCGATCAAGTTCGATACATCTACGGCTTTTGGCAATACCTAAATGCTGAAAATTGTATATCTTAGTCTTTAATCTTTTCCAAATGTTAATTCAACGGTTTGACGATCAAATATGATCACGCAAGTGATCGGGATTGACGATAAATCTTGTGATGGACCAAGCTCAGAGACTTTCAAACATGCACTCGATGCAAGCGATCTTGACTATCTTATGTGATAATTATCATTTTATTGTATTTATATTACTTTCAATAAATATGCATATTTTATATCTCTGCATACTAAAATGTTTTACTCGCTTTTGAAATTACGTCATGTTAATATTTATTTTACTGTAATGTTATTTCATAGTTAATTCAATTTACGAGCATCTGTTACATGATTGAATATTGATTACTTTACGACAATGCTGAATACTAATGGCGTCCGTGGAATTTGCAATATTTCTTCAAATAATAATTAAATTCTCTATCATCGTGATATTAAAACTTATCACGCAGTCGTGTTAAATATTTAAAGCAAAATATAAATATATCATATTAGAAAACTAAATGTAAAAACAGTTATTTGTTAAATTCTGAAGAAACAATACATAATGTTTAACTTAATGAAACGATACACATTATATAAACGAAAGGGCTCCTTTTTTGTGAATATCAAGTTTATGATTAAACTGAGCATATGCGAATAAAAATAAATTACACAAACGGTGGTAAAAAATGATACAAGTCTTTGTGACTCTTTCTTTAAGAATGAAAACTAGGAATTTTTCAGAATGAAGAAAGGAATTTTATCGATTAAAGAAAGTGCAATTACCAATAATGAATCATAGATTTACATAACATACATATTCATTATTTATGATTTGCTATGATAATATAATATTTGTCTAAACACAACGCTAACATATATTTCTGTATCTTGCAATTAAAATATGAAATCCTCTTATCAGCGATCTAATAATTACAAGAGTGCTACATAACATGTTTCCAAAAATATCCATTCTCTTCGTTCATAAAGGAGTTCAAACGACATCACGTGTAACTCACAGATAACACTTATATAACTTTTACATGGTTCATTAATCTGTACAGTTCCATCGGACATCGTTCCATAATATAATCTGCCTATTCAGGTAAATGAGATGTACATACATTTCTGAGGAACCAGTTTGACATTTATAATTTAAAAATATAATAACAAGACACTAAAAAGCACTTCGTGATAGTAAACATTACATTCTATCAACGATCAATTTAATTTATTACTACACGTTAACAAACAATGAACCAAAGTAAACAAATCTATTTTAAAAGATTTAATAGTCATGTTAGCCAACACGAATAATACCACGCTTTTGAAATATGAATTTCACAAAAAGAGCTTGACATTAAAATAAACTAAATAATTTTCTATCAAAAATTTTCATATTATTCGTGTAACCTCAGAATCGCCGAATAATAAAATAACTTACATCAACAACGTAAATGCAATTTGGAAATGAGAAATATGAAGCATATATATATATATATATATATATATATATATATATATATATATATATGTATGTATATGTGTGTGTGTGTGTGTGTGTGTGTGTGTGTGTGTGTGTGCGCGCGCGCGCGCGCGCGCGCGCGTGTGTGTGTGTGTATGGACCATACGAAATAAAACTTAAGCACTACGAAATAAAATATTGGTTAATTAATTTATATTAATATCGTTAATTAAAAATCAACGGTATATAACGATATTTCATATTTTATTAAAAAGATAGGCAAGTGTCAGCATCTTTTGCGTCATCAATAATATTATTTTCCTCATTATTTTAATTTAATTGCTTTATCTTTAGGAGGAAAGGCATTACTTGTATCACTTAGTTTTTTTCACATCAAATCAAGCTATATTAATGCGGCAAGTAAAAATTTGTTGGTATTTCTTTAAATATTCTATACCGATGCATTTTTTCATGCACCTTACATTATGATAATAAATTCATACCGCAACTAATTAGCAGTTTATATGTATAAGGCACATTATTTTTTTTCGAATATAAGGGAAGATTTTGTCTTATGTTTCATTACTAGAAAAAAATTTAGATATAATTAAAATACTTTTATGAACATCTCCGAAAAAAATTGAAAAGGTATATTATTACAAAGATAAGAATATAGAATAATACAATACATAATATATTAAGAATAGTAAATATAAATGCAAAATGGTCGAAACATAAAAATCTGCCTAATTGATGCTAATGTGTTAGTCAGAGTTTATATTGAATAACAAATAACATAAAATTCTCGTCAATAAAAATAACGATTATCAGAAAAAGGGCTCGTAAAGAATCATTAATTGAACCAAATTATTTTTTCTTGATATTTATATTCTAATTGTATAATGTAAACTCTAAAAAGATGGAAACGGAGGAATAATAATAACTGTACGTAATAGCAAAAAAATAAGTGACGCTTTACAGAAAACTGCATTCATGGAAGATATATCTTATACGTAATTCGTCTTAATTGTTGGTCAAGGCTTATGTCACTTCACAAGCTGTCAGAATTTTAATTGTAATCGACACAATTTATCGCAGTGTGTGTTTGGTCCCATCATGGAATTCTAACATATGAAGCTACATATTGTCATCTAGAAGCTGAGAATACTCAACTTGGATACTCATGAAATATATTTCTGAGCATTTATAAAATTAATTTCGATATTCTATTTCTTTTATCAATATATTTTGGAATAGTTTATCCAAATATATGTCATGAAATTCAATTGATAATCAAGATAAAATTTCAAATTTCTTAATAAAAGTTTTTAATAATTTAAAATATCTAATTATCTGATTTTCTAAGATGACAGTGCGCCGTTTCGATCAAACTTTATTTCAGCCGAATAATAAGAGCCGAATAAGAAGCGCTATCTCGAGTATTGTATCACGTAATTCTTTTTAACATCGTCTCTTTCTTCGGCAAAACGCCTAATTAAGTGCTCTGATCGAAGTGGTGGCAACAGTTAGCAAATGGAAGCTCGATATGAGAAAGAACGTTTAAATCTGCGCCGGTTCGACATAATTAGCGGGTAGCATGCCGTGTCGTCCGGTACGCTGCACCAATCCAGTCATCCAACCCTCATCGACAGCTGTGCAGTTGACAATTAAATCACCGTCGCAGAAGCTCACCTCATCGAGATCTTGCGCTTCGTAGTCATACATCGCTCTGTACACTCTCTGCGAAAAATACATTTTTATAGAAAAAAAAGATATGTAAAACATCCATTTGGCATTCTATACACATTTTTTTACTTATGCTTTTTGTCACAATAATTTAAGAAGCTCATTTAAGAAGTGTAATTTGTAAAATTATAAACTCTTTCCATGAAATCTTTCTTAGATTAGCAAACACATAAGATTATATTACAAATAACTCATAAGAGACAACACAATGCGACAATAAGTAATAAAAAAAGATATTTACTCCGACGTTGGAGGGCGGTGGCGGTGATTGATGTTGAGGTTGATGCTGATTATTATTTATCGTTGTAGCCGGCGTTAACGATCCGTAATATTCATTCACTGGATCGATGTCAGCAACCGAGCCAATTTTTCGTGTCGGTGGATTCGTCACTGCAAACACATCGAACTTTTATGAGCAACGTATAACTTACAACTTTCTACATTTGTACTCTATTAGAAACGCATAATTCGTTCTGTAATAAACACCCTTTTGTTCTTCAGTTAGTAACAATTGTTACTTGGTGCGATCCTGTGATCTGCCACATGAATTATTCCGTGGGTTCAGCAAGGAGCGAACACGGAACCGCAGAATGAGAAACATTAAACAAAGAGACGATTACACTTTCTATTTTCCCAACGAGGTGCACGCGGTGATGTCGCAACGATTAATTCCAGTGCAAATTGCTTCGACAATTTGTCTTTGTGATGAATCGTGTGTAACGACGATAAAAGCATAATGATGCGAGCGTTTAAGTCTGACGAGCGACAATAATGCTTTAGATGATTTCACGATCATAATATAAGTCTGGCGTTACAATAGGAATAGCTAAGCGTTTGTCTTCCTAAAATTATCTTTTTAAACAACAATTCGATTAAAGCACGATCTATTGAAACCTATTATCCAGGGATACGAATTCTATCCCACGCGATCGTAAAATAGGCAGAATAGACTGCAAAATGCGACCTCAGGTAAAAAACATCTCAATAAAAAAATATACATTATTAAAATTCTTTCTTCGTTTCCATCTTCCACGAATCTTAATTATTAAGACGCAGCCATATAGGCTTTTAATATAATTATGAATTTATAATCAAATATCAAACTGATCGTAAACATTAATCGCATTAAAATTCAGATACCAAAAATAATGTTACGTATTAAATATGCAAATCACAATCCATGATAATATTAATGTTACATAATCTTTCTACAAGTTACTCAAATTATTCTATATTATAATAATATAGTCATGCGACGTCTCTCTCTATATAGCGAAAGGTTGCTGCAACGATTGTAGCCGCGAAGGTAAACGCACCTGGTCCCTTGTCGCTCGTATAAATGACTGTGGTAGCAGCTTGCCTTGCGGAATAGGGACTCGGCCTCGCTTCGCTAAGGGGATCGTAATCAGCGATCCTACCTGGTGTCCTCTGTACCGGCGAATTCGCCGTCCTTGCAGGCGGCGGATTGGCGTTTATGCTCGACGCAGGTGCGATCGTACCGTCAGTGTACTCTACGTACTCTATATCAACAATGCACGAAAAAGACTAGCGATACGTTTAATAGAAGCATCCTGCGATCTGCCCACCATGAACGGTATTATGTGTGTGTAATGGAATCATGAATATGGAAAAAAAATAATGCAGTAAGAATTTAAATTTTGTCTGAATTTTACATTGTCGTTTTGGTGGATTGATTGCAGCAATACGTGTGTATTCATGATTATGTCATTTTTAATACACAATTTTGTAAATGAAATGCGAACAAATAGTACACTGATACACAATAAATTCACGAATACTGATACAAACATAATGTATAATCTGCAACTTGATAATTACAGATAGATACTATTATGTAAATCGTTAATTAACAGTTGAGATGTTAAAAATTGAACATGTAATTATATTATTATTAAGATTAAAATCATAGACAAAATGTTAGGTAACTTATTTAAGAAATTGTATAAATTATAATTGTTATAAAACACATTGATATATAAATAAAAAAGAATTCCCAATTTACAAATTTATGTTTAGATTATCCCCAATAATTCAATCAAATCACAAATTACGTCAATAGCATTTTTCCAATGTTAATGCGTTAAAAATCATTCAACAAATTTTATTGTAACAAACATGATATTTTTAGTTTGGCAATAAAGTTTTACACACTTATTGTTATAATTTTAAAACGATACAGTAACGAAATAATAAAAATCGTAAAAATATATATAATTATATTTCCCATTTTATTATGCACTAAAAAGATATAATATCATAATAGAAAAAACCGTTATATGCAAACACCGTTAAAGAGTTTACCACCTACCTATTTGCTCGCCATTTTCTCCGGTCATTGTCCTCTTTTGTTCCATGATCGCCTTCTTCTCAAGCTCGCCGTGATAAGCGACATTCGAGATGATCTTGCTGTTCTGTTTAATTCTGAGAGTCTCCGGATCGTCCGCCACTTGCGTAAACTTCCCCTTCGCCTTTTCAAACTCGGCATGATACTTAACGTTACTCTGTATCTTCGTATTCTCCGCGATACGCTTCAGCTCCGGTGTTTCCGCCATCGTGGTGGCTTTGGCTTTTGGTATGTGCCTACCAAGAAAGAAAAAAAGTGAAAAATTTTATCGATATTGTTGTAAGAAATTATCTAGCCAACATTAAAGAGCGAGAATTCATTCATGGAGCATTTAAACTCGTGCAAGATGAGCAAGTCACTTCGAGTTTAAAGCACCGTTTCGCAACACCCGGTACGTATTTCACATGAGTTTCAGTTTCGCATTTCTCTCTCTCTTTCTTTTTAACGAGAATATACAAGCCTCTCGCATTATTTTACACGGATTCCCTCGGGGTGACTTCCTACACAAAGGAAACATGTAAGTTCGCTGACTAATGCAAGTTCCAAGTGAACGACAAGCGGTCAATGACGTCAGTCTTATCGTGAGCATCCTTCGCGTAGTACGTCGATTATAATAGTTAAATTGTAGGTATGGAAAATAGTATAAAAATAACTTACATTCGTCGATGTCACAATTATGCAATTGTGTGACATTGAGTTTCGAAAAATCCGAATTTGCTACATCATACATGACATACAAAATGTGTGATGCACCGGTGTCTCGTACGTGTGATAACGATATTTGCATTCTTGTTATTATCACGCTACACTATGAAACAGCGTTATCTACAACTGCATACAAATGTCTGCCCGGAATTAAACGCATGAAACTTATATTCTAAATTTTTACACACACACGCGCGCGCGCGCGCACGTATAATGTACGAACTTTAATTAGAAATGTATGTATAAATATGACTTTTTAATTAGAAAATTTTAAAATTAGTTTAATCTATTTCTTTAGAGGAAAAATTTTAACCTCAAAAAATTTTAATTTATTATTCAAATTATTATTTAAAAAATTGATTACATCTTTCGTTCGACGCTATTTTATATTTTAGTATTAATATTATAATAGTAATACATATATATACATTAATGAAATGAATATTATATGTAGTACTCTAGATGACAAGATATATTTAATTGCAACAATTCTAAGTTATATTGCTCGATAAATAATTATTACTTGACTATTTGACATTCTGGACAAGCAGTACGTGTCTCGTGATTATAATTATTAATTAGGCGGGCAAAAAAGGTATGCCTAATCTTAATTATGACGCGATTAACACATTTCAGCGAATTGAGCGTGCATAAGCTGCTATTTTAAGCGGATTATTCGCCTCGCATGCGTAAAACGCTTTTTGCTGTGCATGACGCGTGTTAACGTAAAATAAGGATAATTATTAATCAATCGATAACCGGATGAGTCGAGTGAAATTCGAAACCTCCTTTAGGAACGACCGATTTAATTATGGCACAGATAACTGTCCGGTGCTTATTTAACGAAATAGAAATCAGTGCGTGAACGCATAATGATACATGCGCCTGCAGTAAATGACACGCGTGAGAATGCAATTTCAGTGACATGCGTGAATGTATCGACAATATCGTATTGCGATCCGCATTAAAAAATGCCGGTACTGACGCAATTAAGGAAATGCTTAGCATTGTGTTAATAATTGAAAATTCCGGTACATTAACCCGTTACCTATTGCAACTTTCTATGTATATTTTTATCACGTTTTATACACTAAAAGTGCATATATGTATATAAAAAACTTATAAAAATTATAAAAACTTATAATTTTTAATTTATTATTTTTTTACATAAAAATATTTTTCATATTACAAATTAAATGAGACTATTCTTTTTCTTTAAATAAATCTATTCTTAATAATTACATCTTTTATGATGTTAATTAATCGTATTTTGGACAATGTGTCTGAAATGATTATCGAAAGTAAATTGTGTAAATCGTATAACGCGCGAGAATTAACCGGCGTATACATAAAACGCAATCGAGATTTGTGTCACGACTTCGTTTCCCATATACGGACCGCGTTGTCTGACCCGGTAATTGTGCCACGCGATTACGTAATACTCCGGCGTACCGTGCACGAATAATAGACATGCACTCTTGACTCTCTTTGTTCAAAGAAGACGAGGGATAGGCATTGTTACGTGCCCAGGGAGGAAGAATTACCTTGTCGACCGATGCGCATCCGAGTTCCTTGAATTTAGCGTGGCAAAAGAGGAAGTTCGCTAAAAATAACTTTGAGAATGGCGTAGCCATAAACGAAAGAAAATTGGAAAACAATGCGGCTCATGTCTTCTCGTATGACTCTGTTGCATGTTTTCAATTATTATATATACGACAAAATACAGATAATAATACAATAGATAAATATGAGATAAAAATAACATGTACCTCGCAATTTTTCAGATAGCTCAACGGAAATTTAAATATAATATAGAGTTATAATTAAAAATTGGTCAACGGAATAAAAATGCATTAATTTCTAAATATGTTAAATATTCTACGTCATTATCACATTTAATAAAAAATAAAATTTTTGTAAGACATCTACTTGCGAAATGTTAATAATTAAAATTTATGATTTAATATGCGCCTAAATGATCCTATCATATAATAACAATAAAAGAAATAAAAGAAATTTCTTTTAAGATAAAAATTTATAAATATGTATGCGAGACTATATGATTTTTTCCCAGAGATTGACTCTACGGACTATACGACCACGATTAATACGCAACGAAGTGATTCATCGAATCATTTAACCACGTATGTATATGTACGATGATGACTAATCTCTTAACAAACGCTTGTCTACGTACTATGATATACGTCCGTAATATTTATCGAATTTTTCTGACGCACTCAGGACATATTTTACAATTAAGCAGAAAATGAGTTTGCCAACATAACATATGGCGCAAATAAAATAAGAAGTATTTCATCAAAGCATAAATTTAAAATAATTCAATCACTCGTAGGATCATGACGCATCTGATATACAATGAATATTCATTTAAAAAAAGATCTATCTTACACAACATATGTGGCCGAATTTAATTCGGTATTAAATGATGGTGATGATGTATAACAATTATATAACCTTTCGAGAATATAATAACAAAATTTAAGTTAATATTTATCGATGATATTGTAAATACTAATCAAATTATGGTGCGACAGAAATTTAGGTACGTATATCTTTCTCTCATATTTTATTGTTCAGTGAAGCTTCTTCAGATTACTTAACTGCGTCACGCGATACTGCATGCCTGATTTATCGAATACTATATATGGAAGTGTCACCAATGTATTGGAAAGGATAACATTTGTTGCACCTGGTTATCACACCGGTCAAATAGCAGCAACGAGACAGTACTGATAAATTACAGCCAAGAATCATAATACGCTTGATAAACGAATATTTAAACATGCACAATGCTATACATATTAAACACATTAGTTACATTAGCAATAAAGTTTAAAGACTCATCCGATCTGATAATATGAACAAATTTAAACAAATCGAATATTTTATGAAACTCTTTATGTAAGTTCGTTTCCTTCCTTAAATCGCTTATATAATTAATTTTTCTTACTGAATCGTCTAGAATTATATAGAATTTCAAAATTTTATTGTATTAATTTAATTTATAATTATTTATCACAAGTTTCTTAAACATAAAATAATTTTTTCCTAATTTTCTTTTGATATATCTGCCGAGTTATTAACGCATACATTTCTGCCATTAGATTTTTTAAGAATTGAAATTCAATATTAATTGAATAATTAAATATATTAAAATTGAAAATATATTTTATCTTTATATTCAAATCTTATTTATCCTTATTCGAAAACTGAGGATTTCTATGTTTAAATTATATATTCTCGACCTTATATAAAATTTCATAAAGTGTTTCTCTTTCAGGACAAACAGAGAAGTGGAATAAATGGCAGTAAATGCAAGACTCAAAACCACATTTCTCGTGAGAGTGATTACTTTATAATATTATATCGATGCGCACAAAGTTCATGAAGTCTCGCGCAATGTTTCTTGCCACAGGAGAAATTTCAGGGCGGGTCTATTGGATTCCGTTACTGCGGTTAAATCTCAAATGGCTTCGAAACTTGCTGCACGTCAATCGTGACAACAAAACGAAACCGTACCTGTGTCCGCATTCTAGAAATTCTCACGAAGGTCAACACAAAGAGTAGAAAACGTCCGGAAAAAATACGTATTACAAATTGTAAAAGTATCATGTTAATGTTTGTTCTTTTCTATCCTCTTATTATATCCTCTTATTATATCTCTAAAAAAATATTTTTTAAATACAAAAACATATATATAATATATATATATATATGTGTCTTTTTAAATACACAGTATATACTCTTTAAATAATTTAAATATATATAGTAAAATATTTCACATAATTATTTATATTATTTTATGTCATAATAATTTATATAATCACAATAAAAATGGAATGTAAATTTAACTGAACTGTTGGCGAAATTAGGCATTTTACAATTCATTCGATTAAGAAATATAACTCATATCATAATCGGCAATTATTTGTAATTTAATTATTGTAACTTGCAGAAAATTATACGCTTCTCCAGATATAATATATAGGTATAATATAAGTTAGCTATCCTTACAAATATTAACCTTTCAATAGAGATATTATTTTCTCAACAGAAAACTGTCTCATGAAAGTTCAAGATACTTTTTTTTCTCTGATAATATATATACCTATATACCTATAAGGATATATAAATTATAAAAATCGTATATTACAGACCTTTACTTTCAAGATTATTTCTCAATATAACACGATGCTCGGTGTTTCAATCTAGTAAAAAAGAGAAGGCTATCGTGTTGAAAAGAATCTAGCGACTCTCCCTTTCCAACGTAATAACGCGAATCTCATGCAAGTACTTAATTTATGCAAAGTTTTACGCACTCACTTTCGATATCGTGCTTGGAAACTTACATGCTACTCATTTTGCACGATTCGCATAAATCGCACGTTGTGTATGTTACGCAGAGGAGATAAATACCGGATGGAAATGCGTTCGTAGTGATTTGCTTTTAATCGCGGATTTCCGTGAGCGATGGAAATCGGTGCGTAAGGTGCGTACGTTGTCCGTGCACACAGATACGAACTTTGCATAATAATAGTATAATATAATGTGCTACAAAAATTTCATACGCCCGCAGTGATAGCGCGGGGTCCAGAGGTGGATGCATTGTGGGACAAGGTCGGTTCACCGTAGACATGCAGACAGGCCACGCTAGGCTGGGCACCCCTTTACGACTAGCTGTTAAATTGTTCGAAGCTAAAAGTACGACGTGACAGGCGGCGGCGTTTCCTGTTCCATCTACTCGCCGTCGAGGCAAACGACTGCCAAATGAGATTCGGCATGGGCACGTTTATGCATTACATTGCACTTTGTTAAAAAGTCACCTCACTATCCCAATATATATATATATATGTATTCAAATATTCTAAATTCAAATTCTGTATTCAAATATTCCAAAATGTAAAAATATAATAAATGTATTGAACAATTCAAATATATATATATTTTTTTAAATAAATACTTTCAAAATCCATAGTTATACAAAAATATAAGAATAAGATGTAAAAATAAAGTATAAAAGACATATATACGCATCAGAGAAGAAAATCAAATCGATAACAAAAACAATAGATTAAAAATAATTTAAAAAATAATAAATGTAAAATAATAACGTTAAAGAATATATTTTTATAAAAAATATTGGATTACAAAAATTTCTGATGAAATGCTAAATAAAACATAATTCTTTCGAAAGCGAAAAATGATCTCTTTTTTAGTATCAAAAAAGTAATGAAGCAGCAATAGTTTGTTGCAGGAAGTCTGCAGAAACTCGAATATATAATATTTTGGTGTCATACGATGCCATGCGAGTTTGGATTAAGCTTTGGATTAAAACAGAAATACTGAAATACGAAATTCGCGAAAAGCATTTTTATCACAACAATACAAATATAGCAATTTACTTTTTGTATATTCTAAATCACATGAGTAATTTAGCAAAGTTTCGCAATTATAAAAATATAAGACGATTTAAACGTGATTGTACACATAAAAAACAATTTTTTCTTCAAAATTAATGCACGCGCTAGATTAAAAGATAAATGTATAATTTATTTTCTGTTCATATCAATGAATTCGATCTTTCTTTCTCCTTTTGTGAACAAGGTAAATGTTACTAATCTGTAGTTAAATATACATAT
>Ga0157363_1001599_pt1 | contig 19052 bp, 6 predicted proteins | sample AttsexASBM1_FD_111477 | JGI IMG/M metagenome (GOLD analysis project Ga0157363, IMG submission 111477) | Fungus gardens microbial communities from leaf cutter ant in Ribeirão Preto, State of São Paulo, Brazil - Atta sexdens ASBM1 | ecosystem: Host-associated > Fungi > Mycelium > Unclassified ... | reverse complement strand
GACAGCGTGATCTTTGTCACTAAACCCTAACCCTAGTTCTAAGCATAGAAAATAGATGAGAGATGAAAAGACAAGTAAATAAAATGAAAAGAGAGATAAAAATTGAAGTCCATCGTCCATGTTCTTAACACTGGAACTGTAGCCTTTCTCCAATGACTTTCTCAATAAGCTTGCCCAATGTGTTTAGGAGAACAATAGGCCTGAAGGATTTCAAAGAGTCGTAAGAAGACTTATTGGGTTTGGAAATAACGATTGTTTTAGATTCCTTGAAATGATTGGGCCAGTGACCTAGGTCGAAGCATGTGTTTGCTATGCATACGAAGTTCTTTAAACAAGACTTGTCCTTGATGATGCATTTAAGGTGCCCCCATGACATCTTGTCTGGGCCAGGAGCAGATGAGTCTTTGCAGTTGATAATAGCATGAGAGAATTCTTCTTCAGAAAATTTGAGCCATGTCATAGGCAAAAATGAATCGCACTCGTTTAGAATCGACTTGTCTATGCTTTGGAATTGAGCTGAATTAAAAGACAAATGGAGAGCTTGCCAAAGATCATTCAGTTTTAAGCATGAAGAACCATTGTGCTTGATCGTTTCAATAGCTAGGAGCTTTTTCTTGTTGACCCAATTCATAAGTTCCCATGAGCCACATCTCTTGTTGGCGATTTCTTGAATTTTCAGATCAAAAAATTCTCTTTTTGAAAGCTTGACAGTTTTACGGAATGTCTTCCAACTTTCTATGCTTTTGATGACTCTATAATTTTCCAAGTCTTGACTGCATTTGTCGTTCCACCAACTTTTTGAGTGTTTGGTGATATTAATGAACTTCGAATGTTTTGACCATGACTGGTCAACTATATCTGCCCAACTCAGTATGATTTCATCCAAATCAGATATACTTGAAATGCTTGAAGTGTCAACCTTAGAAAACAACACAATAACTTCATTGACAAAATCATCTTCTTCAACACTGTTCTTGATAAGTGTTCTTTTACAAGTGGTGATATGTTCCTCGATGATAGGGATGGTTATTGTTAAAGGTACGTGATCAGAGGTGAGCTGCCAATCTGGATAAATGACATGTGAGTTGATTTCTTCAGAATTGCATCACAGAAACATTAAATCTAGGACAGAATTCGAGTCGTTAGCATTATCTAAAAATCTAGTAGGGACCTGTTCAGTAGGAAATGAAAGAAACAGGTTAAAAGAATCAGCAATCGCAAAAAGATTGTTGCTGATAGAAGAATGAAAGCTATACAAAGGATCCCATAAGCTATCATGAATGTTGAAATCCCCTGTCATAATGAGGAGGTTTCTAATGTTTAATTCCATATCCTTGAGATACTTTATTGCAGAATGGGAGAAATCTGAATAAACATTCATGATCCAAAAACTGTCACCATTGTTTAAGAATGAGAGTAATAGAATGTCCCTATGATTAATAATGTCTTTGCGAAGAGAGAAACAGAGAGACGAAAGTCTAATGTTGACGAAGATGGCCACTCGAGGTGAATTGTTGGATGAGACAGGCTCTCTTGTAAACATGAGCCAGTTGGGGTGATTGACGATACCCATTAAGGGATTGCCTTCATGATTGTCATAGCAGGGAATGGAATGAATGAATGACCAGGAGGGTTCCTGGATGAAAATGATGTCGAAATCAGAATGAGCCTCAAGGATTGTTTTGATGATAAAATTGTTTTTTTGGACATTTTGCGAAAAGATTTTGAGATTTTCTAAACATTGCACTTAAGACACTTCGCCCCTTGGATATGGCACACTCCTGCCATATGACCCCATTTCCAACAATTCTTGCATTGAGGAACTCCCAGATTCATATTAGCTCCCCGAACTGTAGCAATGAAGCTTCCTACATTGAAGCGTCTGTTTATGATCTTTTTTGCGTTGGAACCGCTTTGAGAGTCCCAAATGTCAATCCAGATAATAGACATGTCAGATTTATAGAAGACCTTGATGATGTGAGGTCTAGAAGCGAGGACGATGTCGTTGAAGATGTGGTTACTTCTGAGGATGCTTTCAACATCATCTGAAGCAAAGCAAGAATTGGTGACATCGTTGATGTATGAGATTCCTACAATTTTAAGGTAGAATTTGGATTGAGGGAGTCTGGGGGAAGAGATCTGTTCTGCCTCAGATGAGAAAGAATTTTTTATGTATTTTTCGATCTTCTGTAAGTCGGAGTTTGAGGAGATGTTGTTGGTGGTGATGACAATACCCTTGTCTTCTACACAAATAAAGTCAATGATCGTCTTAGAGTTGATTTCTTTAAGGGCACAATTGATGTTTATGACATGCACACTCTAATCCTTGATGAATTTCTTGCTGAGCTCAACACTCATAGGTACTATGATTTGTTTATGAGAGGGGCCCTTCATGGTCATGTTGATTCTCAGTTTAGGCTTGGTACTTGGACCATTGATGACTTTTTGAACAAGGTCGATTTTCGAATTGGGAAGATTGGGGAACGTTTCCTTGATTTTTAGAGTATCCCTAGTGACGTCAGACAAGGGAATAGAAGAGATCGACTTGGTTGAAGATGATGCTTGCACATAGGATTTACTAGGAGAAGCCTTGGTGTTCTTTTTGAAATATTTTGAAATCTTGTTGACTTCTTTCTATGATTTAGCTGGGATAGGAGGCGGAAGAGATGATACAAAAGTGGGTTTAACTGTTTCTTTACCTTTCAGAGAAACCTTAGGTTTAGAGACCTGAGGGCTGAATTGCAACTTGACTTTGTTTCTGAAAGTCATTTTGTTGTTATCCATGAAAAGATTATCCCAATGAGAGTCGTAAATTGCAGAAATAAATTCCCACAAAGCCTTGCCCATGCCATTGAGGTCCTCAATGTTATTAGTACCATCGCTTTCGATAGCTTTACCTAACATGTATTTGTGCATTCTAGATAAAGATTCTTTGAAATTGAGTATGTCAGAAGGCATATGCTCCATAGCACTGTAGAGTGATACTGCGTGGAAGTTGCTGTCCCATGAATCAGGGTCCAGAGCTTGATTGGGATTGTAGTTCAATTGAACGTTGAGCATGCTGGGACCAGCAGACTGGTTAAGAGAAGGGCCCTCATTTGAGACATGTTGTTGACTCAAGAGGGGGCAAACATTAGCTGTCTGGCTAAATTGATCAAATTGACACTTGGGTGTCGCTTTCTCTGAAATAACCTGAGTGTTAAGAGTCGACACAACATTAGATTCAACGACATGTTCATCATTAATGTCCATGCCACTTTCTCTTGCAACACAAATGTTATACTCTTCCTCGCTTACTTCTGAGGGAGCATATGAATCTATAGAACCTGGGTTATCAGGAACAGAAGAGACACCTCATACCTCATTGTAGTTGTCATATTTATTGAGAACAAGGTGGTGGTCAACCACATTACCACCCATAACCACATCATCTCTAGCAGACATATTTGAAGCTTTGTATTAGAATTGAGAAGATTTGAAAGTATATTCCTTAAGTCTCTAATAGGCGCTGCCACTCAACATGGTGGTAAGAGCTATAAGGGGTTGTGAGTCACATGCCTCTTCATTGTCAAATAATAAAAGAAAAGAAAATTATTAGTATCTGAGCATACTATAACAATAACAATCATCTAAGTTGTTTTTAACTTATAATTAGGGTTTAAGAAAACAAACTCTGATAATAGAGCTTATCTGCATATAATACTTTAAATATCAATATATTAACTTAGTAAAAAGCTATAGTATAAAAAATATATTCTTTTATAACTTTGCTTCTTTATACTTTTTGATTAATCTGCTATTTTATAGTCTTCTATAATCTTTTATTGTCTTTTACATATATACTAATTTGTTTTCCCATACTTTGTATATAATTACTAAGCACTCTAAATTTCTTTCCAATTTAGTCTCTCTGTTATGATAATTACTAACTAAATAGTTTTATAGCAAAATAATCTTATAAAGATTATAAAAGAACTCAACAAGGAGTCTCCAATATATTCTTATACTATGTATATACTACTATTACAAGTTTTTTCCTAAACTACTCATGTTGTTTATAAGTCTATTATATACATACTATTAGAGTTAAAAATAGTAAACTTAGTTTCTTTTTATTATTCTTTCTTATTTTCATTTCATTTTATTTCCTTATTAGAACTTAGATAAGATATTATAGCATAATATTATATAATATTATGTTAAACCATAACCCTAAGTTCTTAATAAGAGAGGGTAAATAGAAAAACAAAGTTTACTATTTTCAACTTTGACATTATCTTCTCTTTAAGGTTTCTTCTTCAAAGAAACTAATTTTTATACTTCTCAAACTTTCTATTATTTTATTTATATAATATTTATACTGTATATCTTTCTGGTAGCTTTCTCCTTCTGAAATCTTGTTCTTTTACCATATCTAACTTTTCTTTACTAACAATATCCTTGCTAATCTTATAATTTAACTCAAAGACTTGCAAACTTCTATATCAAATTCTGTCTCTATATTTACAGATATACTAATTCTATCCCCTACTAATACTTCTATATCTAGAAATTCCCCTTGTTACTCTCAACTCTATGTTCTATCTCTACTAGACTTTAGCAGTAATTGACAAACTAGATGAGCTTTTTTCAGCTCTTGCTTTCTCTATATCTGGTGTTATAGTGTATTTGGACTTGAATATTTTTCTTTTCTTTTTATATATTTTTCTTGATTTAATATTTCTTTTCTTTTGTTTGTGTTTTTGTTTTTCTTGGATAATAAAGAGGCCCATGATTGCAGTTACATGACATGATATCATAGGTTTAAAATCTAGGAGAAGAGGATGGAAGAATGATGTTAAGATGCATGTTAATAGCATGTTCACCTCATAGTATACATATTGTGCATTTATAGATGATACATGAACATTAGGGTAGGGTTATTTATTATGAAAACAGACCATGTGTACTTGTATAAATAGTGTAGGAATGCATCAGAGACTTCTTATCAAGTTATCTTGTGATCTCCATGAGACACTTTGCTTATAAGTCTACCTTAGTAGTTCTATTGGTTTTTTGACTAGTAGTTGTCATAACATCTGGCTATTTGTAGAATAGTTCACTTGCAACTAGAATAAAATCCTATAAGTTTTATTCTTCTTTAAAAGTGGTCAACTTATAAAGTAGTCTGAAGGCTTGTTTTGTTAGAACAATTAAACAAAGATTGTTGTCAAAATTGAAGATAGTAAATTCTATTTATTTTTATTTCATTTCTTAGTTTATTTCCTTATTTTGGGACTTAGGGTTAGAGGATAGTGTGATTGTCACAAACTGTCACACATCTGTCACAATCATACATCACATGATCATCTATTACAAAGAGCATCATAGAAAGTCTTAGAACAATAATATCATACAATATGTATTACATATGTTAACCTTAAGGCAAATACATGCTCTTTAGAATAGGCTAGATTTAGTATAGCATAGACCATTTGCCCAGCATATACAAGGTAAACAAATTGTACTTAGGAACTCTCCATTAAGTTCTCTTGTATAAATCCTATATAAGGTTTCTCTTTTACCTAACTTTTTGGTTTCAGTTATAACAATTATAGTGTTTGAGCAGAGTTTATAATTCTAGAAAAATTCTAAGCTGTATTGTTTGAACAACTAAGTATATAACTCATCTCCAGAGAAATTCTAAAGAATAGTATGAAGTTTTCTGGAGATAACAGTTACTTTAAGTATTCAAAAGTCTATTCTAATCAAGTAGAACATTAGACAGAACATTTGGTAACTTAGCTACAGAATGATAATACCAGATGGTCAGATACCTTAATAGAATATTTCCAGATAGTAAGAGCTCATTAGTCAGTGGCTGGTAGAGGCAGATTGAAGGTTGTAAAAAAGTATACAAAAGTCTAACAGTATTGTAGCAAAACTTGGGGAAATAAAAAAATTATGGAATTAACTCAGGCTTTGGCAGATACTACTAACTTGGATTTAGACAAAGTAGAAGGTTTTTTTACATATTTTGAGAAGAGTTAAACCTTAGAATTTCCTATTTTCATATAGTCAGAGTTTAAAAAGCTTTTCTTCTATTAACACTATCAGGAACAAACTAGCTGGTAAAAGGGTGTTAGGATAGATATTGTTATGATAGGTGAAGACAGGACAAGTGAATATTTGTGATCAGTCACATAGAAAGAGTATCAGATTAAGTATGAAAAATTATCTAGGAAATAGATATGGAAATCCATAGGGTTGAATAAGTATTAAGGTTGTAGATCAAGTTTGAAAGCTTATCTATAGATTGGTGATGTGGCCTCAACTTATATATTATATCCACTATTTGTTATATAATTGTAATTTCAGATCAGAGAGCAAAATATTAGTTATAGTTAATTTTCAGACTAAAGATCTACTTGGTCTTATATACTAAGTCTATAGTTGGAACTATAGCTAAGGAATAGCAATGTAAGAAATAACTAAGAAAATATTATAGAAATAGTTTCTAGAATATAGAACAACTAGAAGTCTAGATAATAAGTTACTAGGAAATAAAACATGAGAGGCTGATCCATATTTAAATAAGTAAAAATACAGAAGTATACCTAGATATAGTTAGAGTCTTAACTAGAAGTCAGAAAGCAGAAGTCTCAGATATCTCAGAAGTTGGTCTATAATATCAACTACTAAACCAGTTATGCTAAAAGTACACAATATCAAATTTAACTTAATATCTGGCCAGTGCTATATATATACTTCATACTATACTTCTAACAGTATCTTTCTTTCAAGATATATAGTCTCTATATGAAAGTCATATATATAACTATACTGTCAAAGTTACAAAGCTTAGACTTGAGTTTTTTCTAATATCTTTTTCTAACATCTTTTTCTTGTTTCTTCTTGTCTTTTCTTTTACTTTCTGAACTTATGGTTAGAGTTTAGCATGACATACTGTTACATGTCACATAACACAGTCACAAGTCATATAGTAGCAAAGAAAGGATGTAGAAGGTTCTGGAAGGATGATATCATACAGCATGTTTAACATATGTTGACCTTAAGGAGAATACATAGTCATTTAGGATAGGCTAAAGTAGACCATGGACTTTTAGTATATAAGGTAGACAATTCTGTACAGAGTTCTTTATTGAGTTCTCTTATATTAACCCTAATACAAGGTTCTATTCATTGATCAACTCTAAGATCTTTGAGTTATAATATATACCTAAGAGTTATATCATATGTTTTAGTCTCAAAATTTTAATAATCTTATAAAGTTTTTAAAGAACCTAGTAAACTTTGCTTTACAAAGTAAATAATCTAATAGAGAATATTTTTAGTTATGTCATATATCCATGCTAACAACTGTCTATTTAAAAAAATAGTTTTACTAGAAGTTAAACTGCCAACTACTTGAAAGCTTAACATTATGTTAAGAATAAACTAGCTACTAAACTAGTTATACTAAAAGTATACAATTTTAAGCTTAGCTTTGACATTTGGCTTGTCAGAGTTAAAGACAGTGAACTCTATTTATTTTTATTTATTTTCTCTTTTCTATTTTCTTTTCTATTTTTTTATTTTTGAATATAAGGTTAGGTATTATCATAACATTATATATGAATATCACAACTGTCATATCAAAAAAAAGTTATATAGGTTACAAGTCACACAATAACATGTCACATAGAAGAATGTCAAAAGATTCTAAAAAAAATGATGTCATACTATATATCAACAGTATATAATATGCATGGTTTTTAGAATAGACTAAAACTTATATTAACCTAATATAAGGTTATTCTTTTAATCTTACTCTTAGTCTTAAGTCATAATATGGCTGGTGTTATATATATACTTCATACTGTACTCTCAACAAATACTACTACCAAAGCTGTCAATAAATTAGAAAAAACTAGCTATTACTAAGAAAGTCATATAGTGAAAGACTACTTAGATGAGTTCTAATCTCTTATATTAGAAGCTAACTACACAGATCCATATACTATAGTTATTAAATTCCACTGTAAGCTTAGATCAGCAATTTAGAATCAAATTGCTATCTTATCAATAGAGAGACTAGATAATACAAAATACTCTGCTTAATTTAAAGTAGTATGCAGAATAGACCAGGCCCAACAAACAAATGAGATATCTCAAATCAATCCAATATATAGTCCCTGTTGCCTCTCTAATCTCTGACCTCTATAAAATTCTTCAGTTCTCTCTATTTCTAAATAGCTACTCCTGTCTCATCATTACTCCATGCCAGCCACCACTAGTACTCCTTTCTAATATCTCTATAGACACTATCTAGAAACTCTATAGTATTCCTGTTAAAAGATACTACCACTTTAGGAATCTAAACTACATAGTCCATAATTACTCAGTAAGATTGGACATTCAGCAATTAACTGCTGAGTAATAGAAAAAACCTATTGAAAACTTAAATATGTTGAAGAATATGGAAATTTACAAATATTTGGAATATACAGACTTGAAAGATATTGATAATAATAATGATGAATAAGATTTTGTGTAAAGTGGCCAGTGAATTATGTACTCTGATTAATTTTAAATAAGTTTGCTATATTCAACATAGAAAAATATACCAAGAATAACAGTAATCTCTCTGATATATCTGTTTATCATACCCTTATGAGCTCCACAGCCCTTTCTAAGCATTACAAGTAAGAAAGGAGACTTCTCCCCTGCTCAATTATCAATGCTCTTGATGTTCACAGAGCTTCCCTATATTACCCTGTCTCTTTAGAAACCACTAACACTATAAAACACCATCTAAATACATATAAACTTTTTAGATTTGCATCTATATACAATGTCAATGACACTTCTAATTAAGATAGCTAGATATCTAAGGTTATAAATATGGTACTGTAATATTAGTCATACTCTAAGCAAGTCCTACTCACTGTCTCTAGTCTAGGCAAACGAGATCTCATCCTCAGCTTCACTTGGCTGAAGATGTATAATTCTGAGATCAACTGGCAAAAAAAGAGGTCATGATAATGAGATACCCTATATACTACTCAGATTGTCAAGATATTCAGAAGGCTAAGAAATATTAGATACATGCTCTGGAAACTTATTAGTCTAGCTTTTTTTCTAGTCCAGTAGAAAGCTCTAACAGTGTCAAAATTACCTCACAGAAGAGTTAAGTAATTATTACTATCTAACATAGCTGCTCTCTAAACCCTCTATTTTCAACCTCTGTATGGCTGTTACTCCCTCCTAGTATCTCTTTAAAGCTTTCCATAGGAATTATACCCCAAATAATATCTCAGTTCTTTTTCTACATGTGCAACAGTTTGAGACTGTTTTTGCTAGAAAGATTTTGAAAATCTCCCTAATCACCACAAATAGAATCATACTATTGGACTGATTTCTAGTATAAAGCTTAAGTTGTTGAAGATTGTCATATGTTAAATCTACTCATTATGAAAATATGTTCTCATGGTAGTATGATCATTACAACATCTCTAAAACAAGCCCATTCTTCTTGCAACATATCTCCACAGTATTAATATAACAATCCAGATATCCAGTCTTCCATAATAGAGATACTTCTATTAGACTCAGTCTTCTATGGCAGAGTTCTCTTATCTGATCCCTGTCAGTATCTCACCACTGAAATCTTTACTTGGAGCAATATACTGAAACTCTGAGCACCTTCTATATCTCCAACTTGTATATAAGACTAGTAGTTACACTGTAATTTACTAGTCTGATAATCAATGAAGATAACACTTATTGAACTCAATCTCCTGTGTTCAATAGCAACACACCAAATCAGTACTCACTTCAATCTTAGACTTCATCCACTCATCTGAAGTTGCAACCACACAGTAGACAGATAGCATAGCGCATAAGCTAAAATCAAGGTTGTTCTAACAAGTTTGTATCACTAAGCTCATTATACAGAGTTTCCATACTCTACACATTTCTGAGCCAAATTCCATGGACTTTCACCTCCTAGTATGAACTACACCTGACAAAGATATATTCTCTATCCTCTGTAGAACAGTCCAATTTAGACAAGTTTATTACAGAGAATTTCTATACTGGATATATATAATCTTTGAAGTTCTCTATAACTGTACCAGTATTCTTCATTAAGAAGGAGAATAGGTCCCTCTATCTAGTACAAGACTATAAAAATCTTAATATGCTCATGATCAAAAACAAGTATCCACTCTTCTTGATCTCTGAACTGGTTACAAAATTCCAAGATGCAAGGTACTTTACTAAGCTAGATGTATACTGAAGCTTCAACAATATCTGTATCAAGCTCAGAAATTAGTGGAAGGCCACTTTCTATACAAACCATAAGTTTTTTAAATCCTTGGTAATGTTCTTCAGTATGATAAATAGCCCCACAACCTTACAAATTGTAATAAACAACATCTTTTGGGACCTTATAGCCAAAGAGATATAATAGTATATCTAGATAACATTCTAATCTTTACTTGAACATTGGAAGAGCACCACAAAGTAGTTTTCAGGGTTTTAGAAGTCTTGGTTGAGTACAAGTTGTTTCTACATCCCAAAAAGTGTGAATTTAACAAACCACACATTGAATACTTAGGTCTGGTCATTTCTGAGAATCAAGTTGAGATAGACCCATCAAGATAGCTGGTATTTAAGACTGACCTATACCAACTACTCATACAGAACTGCAGGTATTCCTTGGGTTTACTGATTTCTACTAGAGATTCATCTATAACTTTTCAGATATTACTTGCCATTTTTTCAACATCACTGGAAACAATAGTATATAAACTTGGAACCTCACCCAGCAAACAGTCTTTGATATACTAAAGAATGCTATTACTATGGCACTAGTATTGATTTCCCTAGACACCTCTATATTCTTCTGTATTGAAGTAAACAGCTCATATCTCACAACTGGAGTAGCACTCTTGTAGGTCTTCAATAAAGATGGTAAATGACATCTAGTTGCTTTCCTTAGTAAGTCCCTATCTCTAGTGGAGTGCAACTATAAAATACATAACAAGAAAATGCTTGTAATTATCTACACACTATGTTATATACCATCTGACATCTACACTCTTTCCACTCTCTTCCAGTGTGAATCATATTCCAATCACCTATCAATTTGAGGATAAAACTCTATACTCCTTATCAAATCCCATGAAGTTCCAAACAACAACCTCCATAATATCTAACAATCCAGAGTATGTACAGTAGTATAATATTATTAGATTATCACTTTCATATTTAGGAATTTTAACTACTATGTATCATTTTTCAGTTTGATAATCAACTTAGATTGTACCACACTCATTCTAAGTATATCTGAATCTTATCATATTCTGTTCTAGCCATCTATTTCATAACTATAGATAATACTTCTTCTCTCATTCACACTTTTAAACCTCTTCCAGTGCAGATCACCTCTCTCTATTCTCTTTTAGATGTTCTTTCTAGTCCTTTTCCAAACTCCATGAACTTTTATCTCTGGTATCTGAGAATCCCTAGTATATAAGGTAACTCACTTAGCAGTCTCTATTCCAGATAGCTACTCTAGGTAAATTACCTAGTATATAAAATGGTAGTTTACACTATACTAGCCTTATCCTGAAAACCAACTGAAACTGATACCTTTAGTATTGACAATAACATATCTTACTATTTTCAAATGCTCCTAAATCTCTAAGTTTCTAAGTTTCTTCTGAATCATGTGATCTGTATAACTTATAGAGGTACAGCATATAAACTGAAGCTGAAGATTATTCTGAACCCACTTTTTGTGTTTTTAGATAACATATAACCAACTATTTTGGACTTTTAAGATGCTTCATCAGATCTCAGATAACAAGGTATGAACTATGTCTAACAAACCTCTCCCTTTTGAAATACAATCATACAACAAGCCAGACTAGATGTAACAATCTTCCATTGAAGCCAAAATTGCCCTTATCCATATAGCACAACTTCCAATCTGTCTTTTGACCTCATCTTCCAATACAACTCATCTTCTATGCTATGAGTAGATAATCTTAGCAAGTGTGAATCACCTTTAACATACTAAAGGAACAGCATTACTTTTTGGAAGAAGCTATGATCCTAGTTGAGATTTGGACAGACTATAAAAACATTAAGTACTTTATGACTACTGAAAAGCTTAACTAAAGACAAGCCCAGTGGTTTCTATACTTAGTATAGTTTGACTTTGTGCTGCACTATTATTCTGAAAGGTCTATGGGGAAGCTTGATGTACTTTCATAGTGAATTGACTATAGTACTGGGTTGTAAGAGGATTAGTCTTACATTGAGAAGCTGTAAGTGCCCAGGAACTCCAGATAATATTTAGGTAAGGTATTCTACTGTTACACCACTACCATATATACTATAGTAAAATGGTCCAAGCATATAGTCTGTTCACTTGACCAATCAATATATACAACTATAATTAACTAAATAACTATAGTACTACTATAGTAGATTAGATAATAGAAATCAGAATAAGATAGAGGTGGTTATTAGTCTATCAGAAGCTAGTCTAAGTAATAATCAGCCCAGGAGTGTAAACTAAGCCTCTGTAGAGTGGATCTAGACTTATAATATTGCCAATATTTCCTAACATGGGTCATCTGTAAGGTATTTGCTCAGATGAGGAGCAGTATTAAAAGTCTAATAATACTACCAGGCATGGTTTACACTTACATATACAGAGTTAAAACAAGATTCAAATCAAGTATGGAAACTTATCTAAGAATATAATATTACAGACTTTAAGAATGATCTTTGACTTATATACTGTGCTATCTATTTATCACTTGGTTGCAATATTAGATAATAAGAAAAAGATAATGAGAAACAGAGTTCTAGATAGTAAGTACTAATAGGAATAAGTATGTTGCTGTCAACACTAGAGTTTAGTATCAAATTATAGTTATAGACAATTGATGGTCAATTATCAAACTAATAAATGCAAAGTATCTATTAGTTCTTATATATTGAATCAAGTGTCTAAAATACTTAGTGTCACAAACTTTATTCAGCTTGTATCTCCACAACTAGTAGACCGATTTTTACAAACTAAGTTGCACTAGAAAGCCCCAAATAAGGGCTATCTGCACATATGTGGGAGGTACAAGAGCGACAACAAATGACTGAGATATCAGGCCATCAGTAGCTGTAAAAGCTTTGTTGGCTAATATCTCATGAACGGCTGAACGGATTCGCACGATTGAACTTGCGTTGGAAAGTGCTCATAAATTTGTTTCCAACAATATATGATGTGTCTCAAAGCAATAAGTATCAGTAGAGATACAAGCATATCAATGTAGTGACATAATTAGTTACCTTCTAAAATTAGCCTGACAGCTGCTATAACAGATGACAGCTCCTATCAGGTACAAGTTTTAATCATGTGATGGCAATAGCTTGCGCATGGACCATTACTCTTTTGTATATATACCTCTGTGTCTAAGAGCTAGACCTCAGACTTAACAACATCAATTATTCCTGTTGATACTTTTCATCATCTGTCAATCATCATATCCTTATACTAAACCCCTGAAACACTATTCAGCCCAAGTATCACAACCAGTGAGTATCTTATTTGTGATAATTACATACTCTAGCAATTCTCAATATTGAGTAAGATCAGTGTCTATGTTTAGTTCTAGTAGCTTGGTGTTGGATATAGTTTACATCTCATTATCCAAGATCCAATGAGGAATTTTCAGAAGTCCAAAAGTGAGTTAATAAGTGTTATCCAAGTATACAGAACATGGAAGTATAAATACTACCAAAATCTATCCAACCCCATCTGATCCCATCACAGATAATGCTCACCAATATTCACTCTACTCAAAACATCTATGTAAATAGATATATCTCTTCCAGTCTGTACCATTCTTCTAATACAGATCAATCTAGCTTTATTTATCAAAGATGAAAGTGGTGGACTCTATTTGTTTTCAGTTTCTTTTTTCTTTTTCATTTTCATTCTGATTTATTTTTCATTTTTCAATTTTTAGAACTTAGGGTGAGGGTTAGGGTGATGAGGTCACACTGTCACACAACAGGTCACATCAGATGACAGGGTCACAAGTCATATGATGCATGAAAGGAGGTAGAAGGTTCTGGAAGAATGGTGTCATATAACATGTGCAACACATGTTGACCTTAAGGCTAACATATGGCTGTTTAGGGTAGGTTAGAAGTAGCTAGCACGGACCATGTAAATTTAGTATATAAGGTAGACTATCTTGTACAGAGTTCTCTATTGAGTTCTCTTGTATAAACCCTATACAAGATTCTTTCTTTTGACCAACTCTAAGGTCTTAAGTTTGTAACACTATTCATGGTCAATCACTTCATAATTGAGCACATGGTCTTCTCTTGCTCTCTATGAAACTTTAAACACTATTCCAAGAACTTTAGTGTATACAGAGTAGATAATTTTCTCCATAGATTCTCAGATATAGTTTTAGTTATAGAGTACTAGTATTTAAGACAACCAGATACTCTGTAATTTCTTATCTTGAAAATCAACTAAAACTAATACTATTCTCCTGATGTTAGTGATGACACACCTCACTATCTTCTAGTGGTTGTCCACTCCTAAAGTCCCTAGTTCCAATCTGAAATATGTGACCAAGTGTGACTTGTAGAGGTATAGCACATACACTGAAGCTAAAGGTCATTTCACTCTAACTTCTGCATTCTCAGATAACAAGGTGTAGACTATGTCTAACAATAAAATATTTAGGAACATAAAAGTGGCTAAGCCTACTAGAAGATGGGAGATGTATTATTACTAACACTAGAAGTTGGTGGTAGTTTTCAGAATGAGGTTTATAATATAAACTACTAGTTTATATACTAAGTATACTACCTAGTGTAGTTATCTAAAATAAAGACTACTAAGTGTTACCCTAGTTTCTAGTGATTCTTAGATATCAGAGATAGAGATCTATGGAGTTGGCAAAGGTCCAGCAAGAATATCTAAGATAAAATACAGATAAGTAATCTACACCAGAAGAGGTTAGAAAGTGTGGATAAGAGAGAGGTATTATCTATATATTAGGACAGATATAGTCAGATCAGAATATAATACTTAGCAGATATTTAATTGAGTTGATCCATAATAAGACATTGCTAGAATTTGGACTTTCAAGTAAAGTAAACTTTGCCATAGAAGACAAAGGACTTGTAAAGTTTTGAATAAAAGTAGTTTATTATGGAAGATATCAAAACCTGGAGTTTAGACTTCAGCATATAATACACTATTATGTAGTTATATCAGAAGTTGCAAACAATAGACTTGATTCTTATTTTATTTTTATTTTTAGTTTTTCTTTTTATTTTCTTTATTTTGAACTTGGGCAAAAAGTGTGATATGATGTCACATATAATGGTCACACAAGTCACAAAGTATGACAGAGATACAATACCTATCATAGAATAGTTATATATATCATAATTACAGTCACACAATCATGTGACATAGAGAAGGATGTCAAAGATTCTAGAACAGATGATGTTACATAGCATAGCAACAACATATTAGCTTTATAAAAGGACATGTACTTTAGGATAGGTTAGTTATAGTATATACATAGACTATAGTCTGTGGTTTGTTCTATCACTTGAATCTAAGTCATAACAAGTTATAATTATCTTTCTAAAGCTAGAGTAGAGCTCTTGTTTTACTTAGTCAGTATATCATCTAATTACATGTACAAATATCTATAAATGTATTTCTAACTCCTATTTATTTACAGTTGTTTACAGTTCACTAAAAAACTCCTAAGTTATCAGAGTAGTCCCTAAGGTTTTTAAGACCTCTTATTTACTATTTGTGTACTGATTTTAACAAATAAACACATGAAAAGAGGTAGTCTATTGTTGTGGCAACTACTAGTCACAACAACAAATAGTAACACAAATAATAAATCTCTCAATAAAATATCAAGTGGAGATCACAAGAGAACTTAACAAGAAGTCTCTGCTGCATTGCTACCCTATTTATATAATTTACAGATGGTCCATGCTAACACTAATTTAACCTTGCCCTAAAGTCCATACATTGTCCATGAGTTCACTATATGTATACCATGAGGTAGATATGCTATTAATATGCTTCTTGATGTTATCCTTCTAGTCTGCTCTTATTCAGTCCAGGCCTATGACCTCACATCATGTGATATGTCATGTGACCACATTCATGTGCCTCTTCATTATCTAAAAAGAAGAAGAAAATCAAAATCAAAAGAAAAGGAAAATCAAAAGAAAAGAAATATTAAATCAAGAAAAATAGATAAAAGAAAAAGAAAAATATTAGTCCTCACTGTTGTGGCAACCACTTATCACAATGACAAATGGTAACACAAACGAGTAAATCTCTTATTAGGATATAGAGTGGAAAGTTCACAAGAGAACTTGACAAGAAGTCTCTACTAAATTAAAGTCCTATATATACAAAACATACCTGGTCTGTGCTACCAATAATTAAGCCTGCCCTATTGTCCATGCTTCAACCTCATGTCCATCTCATTTCCTACTTAAGGCCACTATGTTGTATATATGTGTCTTGACATCATCTTTCAGATCCTTCCACCATGTTCTAGGCCTATGACGTCACATCATGTGACCTATCATGTGACTGTGGTGTCACATACCTCTTCATCGTCCAAAAGAAAAATAAAAGAAAAGAGAAAAGAAAATCAATATAAAATCAGAAAAATAAAGGAAAAGAAAAATAAAATTGTTAGTGTTCAAGCATCCCATAACACTCACATGCATCATAACATCTATAATATATATGGTAGAAGAAGATATGTCAAAAGGCTTAGAGAACCTAGAAAACACAAAGGAGTGAGTACAGGGATCTAAAAAGAAATATAGAGATAAGAAAGAAATCTAAAGAATAAAGCTACCACAGATACTAAACCTTGAAAAGAAAGAAAAAGAGTAGAGTTACCAGAGTAATATATAGCAAATGTAAGGGGACTGGCTCTTCCAAAACTTTTCTCTTTTATGTTTTTTGGCTGATCTGTATTCTGTAACCTCTTCCTATATCCACACTCATCTAATTTCCTATGCTCAGAACTCCTTCAAGCTACACACCAATACTCCTAACCATCTAGACATGTCATTAAACTCCCTTTTATGCACTCCCTTGCTCTTCCACAACACTCTGTAGTCTTCCAAAGTCTTTCAGTGTCATCCACACATCTAATTATCTGCTTTCCCACACTCTGGAAGTATCTGCTAAGCATTCTGGCTCTCTTCTATTTTGGTTTCTCTATTCTAAACTGTTCCTGATTACTTAAGTATCATCATTCCTTGCTTATGTAATCAGGATTCTGACACATTAGAATGGACCTGTTAATATATAAAGTAGTTGTTACCTTCAGGAATCCCTATTCTGTTCTCTTAGGATTTCCTGGAGGTGAGTGTCTAGTTTAGTATTCCTTGGACAATAGACTTAGGATTTCCTGGAGATTTGAAGTGCTTGGCTCTTCCACCCAGTTGTCCTAACAGCAAAGCTATTATTATTTGGTTGGAACAATAGGAAGTTTGAGAAGAAGTATCTGAGGAAGTTGGAGAGCTTTACTTATATACCTTTATTTGTATGATATCCTGTTAAGGATACAGCTAATAAGCTTGCAACTCTCAGAGTGTACTTTTTGACCTGAATTTCAGCCATCAGGCTGAATTTTCCTGAGGCTCCCACTTGTAGTAATTAGAAGACTACAGAAGTGTGAGTCTGAATCAATACTAAGGTATAATCAACTGGTTCACCTCAGTCACTTGCAATACAGACGAGAACTGAAGTGAATGTGTGTAAGAGTCCAATATTTATACTATGAGCCGAACAATACACATATAAAGTAGGAACAATTGTTCAGAATACTACAAGGTAACACAAAGCGAGCGCATGGTGCAGTGGCACAGTACAATGGTTCGGTGCGCGCTTGTATTTTCCTACACCACTTTCATGCAAGGATGGCCAACAGTGGCCAAGGTCAGATTATGAACTTCAGAGCAGAGCCACAATCAAGCTACAGTGGCCTATTGGTTTTTATAATTCAACATGTGCTACAGGACCTCGTACACCACTTCTTCAAGTGGTATCAATAAGCGAAACCACTGGTCGCATCCTTCGACCGCCTTCGACCGCCTTAACATCGCATCGCAGGACCGCGTATCCTGTTCTATATATGTCCTGTTGTTATATGTATCATCCTTCCGGATCATAGGATCGATCCAATGGGCTAATAGATCTCAATAAGCATCCAATGCTAAGTATAGCACTAGGGGACTACTCATGGGTGTCACTTCGAGGACATAATCGGCCCCGAGGACAGAATCGTGTCTTGAACTAAGAGGGATCAATTCGATACTACAGTTCATATCTGAAAATATAGTCAGATTGGAGCCTTTATTAGCCCAAGAAATCCGATTCTATCCAACTTTGCTGAGAGTAGGTTACTCTACCCGAACTTCCCGTGGGAGGGCTCTATAAACAGCACATGACGCTTATGGACGGCATTATTCCTTCATTATTCCTTGTGATCGCCATTGAGAAGCAGGGTAAATTTGGCCGGACTCCTAAAATATGTGCGATATAAATTACCAGTCTTCTGACCAGAAATCATTGTCTATTTCTGTTATACATACATCCTGAGATCAACGACTGAGATCTCTCTCAGAAGCCAAGGAGCGTGAATGACAACGTGTGAGCGTTAACGCAACTACCACTTACCAATTGCCCATCCATTTTTCGTTCAAACTCCACATCCTCTTTCACCGCGTGACCGAGGTTAGCTCGGGTAATAATTACGACTATGTGGCTGAAGTCGAGCGTTGTGCATGTGGATTAGGCGGGGTAGCAACGCTATGCGAGCAAAAGCAGAAGATGTTTGGTAGCTCAAAGGTAGACAAAAATGTCAGATCCCCTACTTGTTGCTCACTGTTCAATCTAGAACGGAAATAATCATTTCGAGCAAAATGATGTCTTGCGGCGGGATTTTTCTCTGCTACACGTAGAAGTCATG
>Ga0157363_1001598_pt1 | contig 19055 bp, 18 predicted proteins | sample AttsexASBM1_FD_111477 | JGI IMG/M metagenome (GOLD analysis project Ga0157363, IMG submission 111477) | Fungus gardens microbial communities from leaf cutter ant in Ribeirão Preto, State of São Paulo, Brazil - Atta sexdens ASBM1 | ecosystem: Host-associated > Fungi > Mycelium > Unclassified ... | reverse complement strand
TGAAGAAGATGCGTTTATCGAACGTGGCGATCGCCGTCAGCCAGTGACCAGCTTCGAGCAGGCGATTGAGTGGCTGGCTAAAGAGTCGCGCCGTGGTCTGTCGGTCCAGCGCTATAAAGGTCTGGGCGAGATGAACCCAGAGCAGCTGTGGGAAACTACCATGGATCCAGACAGCCGCCGCATGCTGCGCGTCACCATCAAAGACGCCATCGCGGCTGACCAGCTGTTCACCACGCTGATGGGCGATGCGGTTGAACCGCGCCGCGCCTTCATCGAAGAGAACGCGCTGAAAGCCGCTAACATCGATATCTGATTTGTCACATCAACCCTTCCCTATCGGGAAGGGTTTTTTATTCCCCCTATTTTGTTATCCGCCTGACAATCTTCTTTTTCCTTGAAAAACATCTGCATTCGCTTTTGTTTGCTTCCGTTTTTTCCCGAGTGCTGAGATCCGCATCACTTTCATAAACAGTCGTCTCCCTTACGCTTGCGAGCGAAACGGAGGGAAACGCATGTTTTTGGAAGAACGACGTAGCCAGATTTTGCAATGGCTGGATGAGCACGAACGGGTCACGGTTAATGGATTGGCAAGCCAGTTAGGCGTGACACGAGAAACCATTCGTACCGATCTCAGTGCACTGGCACAGCAGGGCTTAGTGCAGCGCTGCTATGGTGGAGCGATTGCGTTACGCCGCAATTTGCAGGAAAAGCTCATCAGCGAAAGCGGCAACTTTGAGGTGTTGCTACAACGCCTGCAGTCACGTAAAGGCCAGATAAAGTCATCCGGTAAGCAGGGGAAAGTCTGCATTCTTGGTGCTTTTAACGTCGATATCGTGGCGAAAGTGGCGCAGTTTCCGCAAAGTGGCGAATCACTGATGGCGTTAGGTAGCACGCTGGGGCCTGGCGGTAAAGGCGCCAATCAGGCGATGGCCGCTAGCTGTGCGGGTACGCGCGTCCATTTTGTGGCCAAAGTCGGTACCGATCAATTCAGCCAGTTTGCGTTCGATCATCTCTCCGCTTCCGACATTCACTCCTTTCGTCTCTATCAGACCGATACCGAACCCACGGGCAGCGCCATCATTTATGTCTCGCAAGAAAATGGCGAGAACATGATTGCCATCTATTCGGGTGCCAACAAAACCATTACCGACGAAGAGATTGCTGAACTCACGCATGAATTAACCGATGCGGATGTGATGCTACTGCAGTTGGAAAACAACTTTGAAGCTACCCGCAGCGCCATCCGTCTCGCACACACCATGGGCGTGCGCGTCATTATGAACCCTGCGCCATTTTCCCCTGACGTGGTGAGCTGCCTGCCGATGATTGATGTACTCACGCCGAATGAAACCGAAGCTTCGCGTCTGTCTGGCATTGAAATCCATGATGTCGCCAGCGCACGCGCGGCTGCTCAGGCCATTGTCGCACTGGGCGCGCGGAGGGTGATCATCACCATGGGATCGCGCGGTGCACTGCTGTTTGATAACCAACAATTTCACCATATTCCGGCATTTCCTGCGCTCAGCGTGGATACCACGGGCGCGGGCGATGCCTTCAACGGCGCGTTGGCGGCGGCACTCGCTCAGGGCCAAAGCTTGCTGCAAGCGGCGACCTGGGCCTCTGCTTTTGCTTCGCTCGCTGTTGAACGAGAAGGGGCAAGCAACATGCCCGATCGTCAGCAGGTGCTGACCCGACTTCAACAACGATAAACCAGATAACTAATCACAGCGGCCTTTCGCTGGCAGGAGAGATGATGAAAAAGATTGAAGGCATTGTACCGGTTATGCTGACCCCGTTTACCCCAGATAACCAGATTGATTATCCCGGCCTGGAAAAGCTAATTAGCTGGTACTTAAAAGAGGGCGTGGATGCGCTATTCGCGGTGTGCCAGTCGAGTGAGATGCAGTATCTCAGCCTTGAGGAGCGAGTAGAACTGGCTCGCTTTGTGGTACAGAAAGTAGAAGGCCGTGTGCCCGTTATCGCCTCAGGCCATGTCAGTGATGATCTGGCAGAGCAAACTAAAGAGCTGCAGGCTATGGCCAATACCGGGATTGATGCTTTGGTCCTGGTGACCAACCACCTCGATCCTCAAAATCAGGGCAGCGAAGCATTCTATACCCATCTCAATCATCTGTTGGAATCGTTACCCGCAGACATGCCATTGGGGCTTTATGAGTGCCCGGCGCCATATCGTCGACTGTTGAGTGATGAAGAGTTCAGTTTCTGCGCCAATAGTGGCCGTTTTGTGGTGCTGAAAGATGTGAGCTGCGATCTGCCAACTGTTGAGCGCCGCGTCAAACTGGCTCAGGGCACGCCACTGGCCATTATCAATGCGAATGCCGCGATTGCCTGGCCGGCGATGCAAGCGGGATCCAAAGGTTTCAGCGGTGTGTTCACCAACTTCCATCCGGGCTTATATCACTGGCTTTATCACCATGGCGCACAGCAGCCGGAAAAAGCCCATGAACTGTCGCTGTTCCTGTCGCTGAGCGCTGTGACTGAAACGCTCGGCTATCCAAAAAACGCCAAGATTTATCACCAGCGACTGGGCACGTTTGCCAGTGAGCACTGCCGGGTGAACAAATACAACGTGCTGGAAAAATTCTGGGGATTGAGCGTGCTGCTCGATCAAATCCGTGATGGCAGTGCGTTGTGGCAGCCACGTGTAGCCAAATAACACCTCTCAGGGAGGATATTTATCCTCCCGCTGTACCTGAACCCTCTAACGATAACGACACGGGAAGACATCATGATTGTATGCGATCGACTGGACTGGACGCGCGAGCGCCACGCTTTTCATCCCATAGTTGACCAGGCTATTCGCTGGATTGCGGATACCGATTTCAGCCAGCTGGAAGCAGGGAAATACGATTTACTGCCCAACAACCAGATGTTCTGTCTGGTGCAGGAAATGGAGACCGAGCCGGCGAGTGCGCGCCGTGCGGAGTCGCACTTTAACTATGTTGATATTCAATATTTACTGGAAGGACGTGAAAATATCGGCGTGGCGCGTGCGCATCCGCAGCATGTCATTACTGAAGATTTGCGCAATGAACGAGATGTGGTGTTTTATCAGGACACCATCAATGAATCGATGATTACCTTAACGCCTGGCCAATTCGCGCTGTTTTTCCCGCACGATGTGCATCGCCCATGCTGTGCCGCGCCCGAAGTACAGCGCATTCGCAAAGCAGTGATTAAAATCCATCTCGACCTGTTTACTGCACCGCAGGAGGCGTCATGAAACCTTCTGCGCATACCTTATCTGATGCGACCATTACCCAGCCGACAACCATAGGTAAACTGCGCTGGGGCATCGTCCTCCTTCTGTTGTTGGCAGCGGTGGTTAACTATCTTGATCGCGCCAACCTGAGCATTGCCAACACCACCATTGCCGCTGAATTTGGTTTCTCTCAAACGGAAATGGGCTTGTTACTTTCCGCGTTCCTCTGGCCTTATGCGCTGGCGAATTTACCCGCTGGCTGGCTGGTGGATAAGTTTGGCCCGAAGAAAATGTTTTCATGGGCGCTTGGCTTATGGTCCACGTTTACTGTGCTGGCGGCGTTTGTGAACAGCTACAGCTTCTTCTATGGCTTACGCATGATGTTAGGGATCGCCGAATCGCCGTTTTTCACTTCGGGCATTAAGATCACCCATCGCTGGTTTGGTGATAACGAGCGAGGCTTACCCACGGCGATCATCAATACCGGTTCGCAAATCGCAAATGCGATTGCCCCTCCGATTCTGACCGTACTGTTGCTGACATTCGGCTGGCGCGGCATGTTTGTCGCCATTGGCTTAATGGGGATCCCATTACTGCTGGCGTGGTGGAAGTTTTATCGTGATCCAGAAGCGCGTGAAGATGCTTTGCTGCATGCCGGGCAGCGCAGTGTCGCTGCACCAGAAGAGAAGGCACAAGCCAGTTGGGGCGCACTGTTCCGCCATAGCACCACCTGGTTTATGGTGATCGGCAACTTCTCCATCATGTTCACCATTTGGGTTTATCTGACCTGGCTACCAGGCTATCTGGAGAAATCCCTGGGTTTCAGTCTTAAAGCCACTGGTTGGATCGCCTCGATTCCATTCTTCGCCGGCATTTTAGGCGTGCTGGTGGGCGGTATGCTGTCCGATCGATTAGTGCGTCGCGGTGTGCGGGCCATCACCGCGCGTAAAGTTCCTATTGTGACTGGCGCAGCATTGGCCGCCTGCTTCGTGGCACCGATCCCCTTCGTGGATAGTACGCCGCTGGCAATCGGCCTGCTGGCCATGGGCTACTTCTGTTCGCAGATGCCACAAGGGGCACTTTGGACGCTGGCCAGTGATATTGCACCAAAATCTCAGGTTGCCTCATTGGGTGCGATTCAGAACTTTGGTGGCTTCCTCGGCGCAGCAATGGCACCCATTGTCACGGGCATCATCCTGGATACTACCGGCAAATTTACCAACGTGTTCTTGCTGGGAGCGGGCTTGCTGATGCTGGGTGCGCTGAGCTATGGCTTTTTTGTCCGCAAGCCGCTGACCGCAAAATAGCCTGAAGTGCCGTCCGTTGCCGATTAACTGGTCAATGTGAGCTGAATCGCGCTAGCATTAAACAAACTCTGACTTAACCGAGGATGTTATGGCGATAAAATTGATTGCGATCGATATGGACGGCACGCTGCTCAACCCGCAGCACGAAGTGACGGCGGCGGTGAAATCGGCGATTGGTCGTGCGCGTGATAAAGGCGTTTCCATTGTGCTGGCGACTGGTCGTCCGTTGGTCGGCATTGAGCGCTATCTGATGGAACTCGATATGCAGCAGCCCGGCCAGTATTGCATCAGTAACAACGGTGCGCTGGTGCACAGCGCGGATAGCGGCGATGTGGTGGCAGAAAAAACGCTGAGCTTTGATGACTATCTTTATCTGGAACAGCTGGCGCGCGACCTCGGCGTGCATTTCCAGGCATTCGACAAATCTTTCCTCTACACGCCAAACAAAGACATCAGCGAATACACCATCCATGAAGCCAGCCTGACCGGCATTCCGGTTCGCTATCGCGCGGTAGAAGAGATGGACCCGGCCACTCGCTTCCCGAAACTGATGATGATCGACAAGCCACATTTGCTGGATAAAGCGATTGCTGGCCTGCCTGCGCGGGCGCGTGACAGCTATACCATCCTGAAAAGTGCGCCGTACTACCTCGAAATTCTCAATCCACTGGTCAACAAAGGCTACGGCGTGAAAATGCTGGCGGACAAACTCGGCCTGCAGCAGTCGGAAGTCATGGCAATTGGCGATCAGGAAAACGACCTGGCGATGATTGAGTACGCGGGAACCGGCGTGGCGATGGGTAATGCCATTGATTCAGTCAAAAACATTGCGCAGTTCGTGACCAAAACCAATATGGAAGATGGCGTCGCGCATGCCATTGAAGAGCTGGTGCTGTAATCCTTTCTTTTGCGGGCAGCGTGCTGCTGTCCGCCTCTCTGAATTCATTCTGCAAATGCCCATCGGTCGCCATCAATGCCGACACGACGAATGATCGTTACGGTTTCCGTGAAGCAGCTATTCATACTTCATAAATGATGAACCCGCGAACGATCAGTCCCGTTTCCACCCGGTGCGCATTGCTTCACCATGAATGATCACCCAACGAGCGAGCTTCTAAGTTTCTGCCTGGGGCACACTGATTCGTCATAAATGATGCCCCAACTCACACTTAGCTCGATTTAATTGGGTGCACATTTATGCGTCGATGAGTTGTCTGTTATGTGATCCATATTGTAGTACAACTTGCCTAGTTAGTACTACAATCTGCGTCATGACGTGAGGTGTCTGTTAGTTTTCACGCGTCGAAAGCAGTAATCTGATGGGCTACCGTCTTTCACTGAATGGAACATCATGACGCAAGAACAATTAAGCAAAACCGAGCGCATCATCCTGACGCTGGGTGAAGAAATTGTAGCAGGGAAGTATGTGCCGGGCGCCGCGTTGCCAGCCGAAGCCGAGTTGTGTGAACGGTTTGGCACCTCGCGAAACATCATCCGCGAAGTATTTCGCTCGCTGATGGCGAAGCGGTTGATGGAGATGAAGCGTTACCGTGGCGCCTTTGTCACCCCGCGCAATCAGTGGAATTACCTCGACAGCGATGTCCTGCAATGGGCACTGGCGCACGATCAAGATCCCAGGCTGATTGCCGCCATGAGTGAAGTGCGCGTGCTGGTGGAGCCGCAGATTGCGCGCTGGTCGGCGGAACGCGCGACCTCCAACGATTTGGCGGCGATTGAGCAGGCTTATAACGACATGGTTGCCCATCATCTCGATCGGGAAGCATTCAATGAGGCGGATATCCGCTACCACGAAGCGGTGCTGGCTTCGGTGCACAATCCGGTATTGCAGCAGCTTAATGTGGCGATCAGCCAGTTACAGAAAGCGGTGTTTGCGAAAACCTACATGGCGGATTCCGGCAACATGCCGCGCACCTTAGCCGAACACAAGGCGCTGTTTGATGCCATCCGACATCAGGATGGTGATGCGGCGGAGCAGGCGGCAAAAGCGATGATCGCCAGCTCCACCGCCCGACTCAAGGAGATTATGTGACCAGCTATATCGCGATTGATTGGGGTTCAACCAATCTGCGTGCCTGGCATTATCAGCAGGGTAACTGCGTTGATGAGCGCCGGTCAGAAGCGGGCGTCACGCGTCTTGGCGGACGCACGCCTGCAGAGGTCTTTGCCAGTGTGACAGACGGCTGGCCAGTGAATGATGTGCCGGTGGTGATGGCGGGCATGGTCGGTAGCAATGCAGGCTGGCTTACGGTGCCTTATCTGGCCTGTCCTGTGGCGTTGGATCAACTCAGCAGCCGCCTGACCCGCGTTGAAGATAAAGCGTGGATCGTGCCGGGATTGAGCGTCGAACGTGCTGACAACTACAACGTGATGCGCGGTGAAGAGACACAGTTGCTAGGTGCCTTCGCGCTGCAACCCGCTATGCAGTATGTGATGCCTGGCACGCATGCCAAATGGGTGCAGGTGGAGCAGCAGCGTGTGCAGGACTTTCGCACGGTGATGACGGGTGAACTGCATCATCTGCTGCTGAAACAGTCGCTAATCGGTGCGGGTTTACCCGAACAGGAAGAGAATGCCGCCGCTTTCCGTGAGGGCTTAGCGGTCGGCAGCCACGACGCATCGATCCTTTCCAGGCTGTTCGAAGTGCGTGCTTCTCATGTATTGGGCGCACGCGATCGCCGCCATATTAGCGATTTCCTATCCGGCCTGCTGATTGGTCATGAAGTGGCGCTGATGACGGAACACGCGGATCGCCGCCAACCGATCATCATTATTGCTGGAAATGCGCTGGCGCAGCGTTATCAGCAGGCGCTGCAATTTATCGGCATGGATTCAGTCACCCTGGAAGGCGACCGCGCGTTCCAGCATGGAATAAGGAGTATTGCAGATGACTTGGCACACTAAATTGCCATTGATCGCCATCCTGCGTGGCATCACGCCAGACGAGGCTGAAGCGCACGTGGGTGCCCTAATCGAAGCGGGTTTCGATGCCATTGAGATCCCGCTGAATTCCCCGGAATGGGCCAAAAGCATCGGCGCGATGGTGCAGACTTTCGGCGATAAAGCGCTGATCGGTGCGGGCACCGTGTTGCATCCGGCGCAGGTCGATGAACTGGCCACGCTTAACAGCAAGCTGGTGGTGACGCCGAATACCGATGCGGCAGTCATCCGTCAGGCCGTGGCGAAAGGGATGATTGTTGCAGCGGGTTGCGCCACCGCCACCGAAGCCTTCACCGCACTGCAAGCGGGCGCCCAGGCGCTGAAAATCTTCCCATCGTCGGCGTTTGGTCCGGGCTACATCAAGGCCTTGAAAGCGGTGCTGCCGCCGGAAGTGCCGGTGTTTGCGGTGGGCGGCGTGACGCCGGAAAACCTGCATGAATTTATGGCCGCAGGCTGCATTGGCGCAGGTTTGGGCAGCGATCTCTATCGCGCTGGCCAGCCGCTGTCGCGCACTGTGGAGAAAGCTCGCGCATTTATTGCTGCTTGTAAGGATGCTGTACGATGAAAATTACCAAACTGACCACTTATCGCCTGCCGCCGCGCTGGATGTTCCTGAAAATCGAAACCGACGAAGGCATCGTTGGCTGGGGCGAACCGGTGATTGAAGGGCGCGCGCGCAGCGTCGAAGCGGCTGTGCATGAGCTGTCGGAATATCTGATTGGTCAGGACCCGGCACGCATCAACGATTTGTGGCAGGTGATGTATCGCGGTGGTCCGATTTTGATGAGCGCCATCGCCGGTATCGATCAGGCATTGTGGGATATCAAAGGCAAAGCGCTGGGCGTGCCGGTGTATCAGCTGCTTGGTGGTCTGGTGCGTGACAGCATCAAGGCTTACAGCTGGGTGGGGGGCGATCGTCCGGAAGAAGTGGTCGACGGCATCAAGAAACTGCGCAAGATTGGCTTCGACACCTTCAAGCTGAATGGATGCGAAGAGATGGGCATTATCGACAACTCGCGCAAAGTGGATGCAGCGGTGAATACCGTGGCACAGATTCGTGAAGCCTTTGGCAAAGAGATTGAGTTCGGCCTCGATTTCCACGGCCGCGTCAGTGCGCCAATGGCGAAAGTGCTGATCAAAGAGCTGGAGCCGTATCGTCCGCTGTTCATTGAAGAGCCGGTGCTGGCGGAGCAGGCAGAATACTATCCGCGTCTGGCGGCGCAAACTCATATTCCGATTGCGGCAGGCGAACGTATGTTCTCGCGCTTCGAGTTCAAACGCGTGCTGGAAGCGGGTGGCCTGGCGATTCTGCAACCGGATCTGTCGCATGCGGGCGGTATCACCGAGTGCTACAAAATTGCCGCGATGGCAGAGTCTTACGATGTAGCGCTGGCACCACACTGTCCGCTCGGCCCAATCGCGCTGGCTGCCTGCCTGCATGTCGATTTCGTTTCACGCAACGCGGTGTTCCAGGAGCAGAGCATGGGCATTCACTATAATCAGGGTGCTGAACTGCTGGATTACGTTATCAATAAAGATGATTTCAAAATGGATGATGGTCACTTCTATCCACTGAATAAACCGGGTCTCGGCGTGGAAATTAACGAAGAGCTGGTGATTGAAAGAAGTAAGAATGCACCAGACTGGCGTAATCCATTATGGCGTTTCCCAGACGGAACGGTCGCTGAGTGGTAATACTCGTCATAATTTAAGCGACAGATGCGTTGGCTGTGCTTACTCACCTTAAGTAAGCTCTTGGGAGTGTATTCCCATGCCACCATTCTGCACGTCGAATTATTTAGGGTATAAGAATTTATAAAATTTTTAGATAAAGATATGCCGGTGAAATAAGGCATAGGGCCTCGCTCAGCCTTTTTCCCGGCAAATGACATTTACCGCCTGTGCGGTTTTACCTTCACTATCCTTACCCTGCATTTGTAGCGGCGGGCATCTTCGCGCCTGAACTACAAATATGATTACGGAGACACACCATGGATCTCTCTGCTGTTCAGGCCAAACCCACCCGGCGTCGTTATATTACGCTGCTGATGATCTTTATTACGGTAGTGATTTGCTATGTCGACCGCGCTAATTTAGCGGTGGCCTCTGCGCATATTCAGGAAGAGTTCGGCATCAGTAAAGCGGAGATGGGATATGTCTTCTCTGCCTTTGCCTGGTTATATACGCTGTGCCAGATCCCCGGCGGCTGGTTCCTCGATCGCGTCGGTTCCCGCCTGACCTATTTTATTGCCATCTTCGGCTGGTCGGTCGCCACGTTATTCCAGGGTTTTGCCAGCGGATTATTATCGCTGATTGGCTTGCGTGCGATTACCGGTATTTTCGAAGCACCCGCGTTCCCGACCAACAATCGCTTGGTCACCAGCTGGTTCCCCGAGCAGGAGCGCGCCTCCGCTGTCGGCTTTTATACCTCCGGTCAGTTTGTCGGTCTCGCTTTTCTCACACCGTTGCTGATCTGGATTCAGGAACTGCTGAGCTGGCACTGGGTGTTCATCATCACAGGCGGCATCGGCATCATCTGGTCGCTGGTGTGGATCAAGTTTTATCAAGCCCCAAGCCAGAGCAAAGGCATCAACCAGGCGGAGCTGGACTATATCCGCGAAGGTGGCGCGATGGTGGAGGGTGATGCACCTGCCGCGAAAAAAACGCGCACCAAACTCACCGCAGCCGACTGGAAACTGGTGTTCCATCGCAAGCTGTGTGGTGTGTATCTTGGCCAGTTCGCGGTGACATCTACGCTGTGGTTCTTCCTGACCTGGTTCCCGAACTATCTGACGCAGGAAAAACACATCTCCGCGCTGACAGCAGGCTTTATGACCACCGTGCCGTTCCTCGCCGCCTTCTTTGGTGTGATTCTTTCTGGCATCGTGGCCGATCGTCTGGTGCGCAGCGGGCGTTCCCTTGGTTTTGCGCGTAAAACGCCGATTATCTGTGGATTGCTGATCTCTACCTGCATCATGGGTGCCAACTACACCAACGATCCGGTGTGGATTATGACGCTGATGGCCATCGCGTTCTTCGGCAACGGCTTCGCCTCTATTACCTGGTCGCTGGTGTCGTCGCTGGCGCCGGTTCGCCTGATCGGTTTAACCGGTGGAATGTTTAACTTTATCGGTGGATTGGGCGGCATCACGGTGCCGCTGGTGGTGGGCTATCTGGCACAGGATTACGGCTTTGCCCCGGCGCTGGTGTATATCTCCGCCGTGGCATTGGTTGGTGCGCTCTCCTATATCCTGCTGGTCGGGGATGTGAAGCGGGTTGGGTGATCGATAACGCGCGATAAATGGCGCCGCTACAACGCCCTGCGATGCGTAGCGGCGCCATTCATTGCGTGTCTGTTCACGATTTATCACGCAATCTGTCAGCCATTCATTGCGCGATCTGTTCATGATTTATCGCGCAATCACTCACTCATTCCTGACGTGATCGATTCGTATTGAATTGCGCCAACTGTTCGCAAATTATTGCGCTGTGACTGCTGCACCTCACCCCATAATCGCGTACTTTGTTCGGCAACTGTTGGATGTAAGGTTGCCTCATGTCAGAAAAACAACTCACCTTTGCACAGCGTCATCATCAGCTCACCAATATCAACGTCTGGACCGCAGACAGCCAGTGGCTGGCGTTTGATGTTCGTCCGTCGGGCGCGTCCTTTACCAGTCTGACCATCGAACGCGTCAACGTCGCGAGCGGTGCGGTCGAGGTGCTGTATCAGGCACGCGACGGTGCGCATGTCGGCGTGGTGACCGTCAGCCCGGATCTGCCGCCGCGCTATGTATGTATCCATGGCCCGGAGCATCCCGATGCACACTGGCATTACGATTTCCATCATCGTCGCGGCGTCATTGTGCAGCAGGGCAATGCGGAAAATCTCGATGCCTGTGACATTACCGCACCTTATACGCCCGGCGCATTGCGCGGCGGCTCGCATGTGCATGTATTTAGTCCAGACGGATCGCGCCTCAGCTATACCTATAACGACCATGTGATGCATGAAAAAGATGCGCGTGAGGATCTGCGTAATGTCGGTGTAGCCGTACCGCTGCATCCGGTGTGCCCACCGAAACAGCATCCCCGTGAATACGATGGCAGCCATTACTGCGTGCTGGTGAGCCAAACCACGCGCGATCCCCAGCCGGGCAGCGATCAGATTGACCGCGCTTATGAAGAGGGCTGGATTGGCGAGCGCGGATATCAAAAACCAGATGGCAGCTGGCAGCGCTGGGCGCTGGCGTTTATCGGTGATACGCGTGCTGCCAACGGCGATAAAGTGCCGGAAGTGTTTGTGGTGGATTTGCCCGAGGCGCTGAGTGATTACGCCAAACCCGGTGCATCACCGTTACAGGGCACGGCGGATAAACTGCCTGCACCGCCTGCCGGTGTGCAGCAGCGCCGCATCACGCACAGTAAAGGGTTAGCATTGCAGCCACGTCACTGGCTGCGCGCGTCACCGGACGGCAGCACCATCGCCTTCCTGATGGCGGATGAGCAGGGCGTTGTACAGCTGTGGCGTGTGTCGCCTAACGGTGGTTCACCGCGTCAAATCACGCGGCTCAGCAGCACTATTCAGTCGGCATTCAGCTGGCAGCCGTCAGGCGAGGCGATCGCCTTTATTTGCGATAACAGCGTGATGCGCTGTGATGTGGCGACCGGGCACTGCACGCGCTTAACCAAACGCAGCGAGCAGCCGCCTTCCGGTGATGCGGTAGTGTGGTCACCGGACGGCAAACAGATCGCTTATATGCGGGAAATTGAGGGCTGGCGCCAGCTGTTCTGCGTCAGTGCGACGTCGATGGCATAGCGGCGGCAGTCGCCAGGCTGGCGTCAGTGCCAGCCAATTTTTCGCTTTGCAGCACACGGTCATGCGCCGAATCTTTGTCAGTGCGGAAGTAATCCCACGGCAACAGAATCGTATCCAGTACGGCGGAGAAGGGCAGATCGATCACCGCCAGCGGCTTTATCGCCCAGCTGGTATTGTCATCGGCAATCATATCTGCGCTGGCGCGAGTGCCGGGATAATAACCCTGGCTGGCGCCAGTGTGAGACATGACGCTGGAGCAACCCGAAGTAGTCAAAACGCCGCAGACCAGCAGGCCGGTGAGCGGAAAGCTTTTCATCATTTTCATTTCATCATCCCTACAGCCATCACTTCTGGCTGGAGTGTGTCTCCTGCTGCAGCAAAGCTCTGTGGCGATGTCATGCAATGCAGGCGAAGAATTTCTGAGTGTATGCTATTTCGTCAAAATTGCTGCAAAAAAATACGCATTGCCCTTGAAAGCGATCAAAGCGCACCCATTTTTACTGCACGGTCGCGTTGCTGTTGCCGACAGGGACAGCAGCGGGCCGCACAACCTGTCCATGGTGGAAGGTTGCCAAAACTTGCTGATTTTCAGGAGTCTTTTTATGCGTAACTTTGATCTCACTCCGCTTTATCGTTCTGCTATTGGTTTCGACCGTCTGTTCAGCCTGCTTGAGTCCAATCAGAACCAGGCCAATGGTGGCTATCCTCCTTACAATGTCGAGCTGGTGGATGAAAACCACTATCGCATCACCATTGCCGTTGCAGGCTTTGCCCAGAGCGAGTTAGATATCACTTCACACGACAATGTACTGATTATTCGCGGCGCGCATCCTGAAGAGCAACCGGAGCGCAAATACCTGTATCAGGGTATCGCCGAGCGTAATTTTGAGCGCAAATTCCAGCTGGCCGATCACATCGTGGTGCGCGATGCGCGTCTCGAACTGGGCCTGTTAAGCATCGATCTGGAACGTATCGTTCCTGAAGAGGCGAAACCACGCCGGATTGAAATCCTTAACTAAGGATGTTGTGTTGAGAAGTGAAACGCCGCAGAAATGCGGCGTTTTTGTTTCTGCAGATCAGGTCCGTACCCATAATCGCTGGCTCACCATGCCACCAAACACATTCACCAGCAGGCCGAGAATAATGACCGACGCCCCAATGATTTCTTGTGCAGACAGGGTTTCATCCAGAACGAGTGCGGCACTCAGGATGCCAACGACGGGCACCAGCAGTGACAGAGGAGCCACACGCCAGGTCTCATAGCGACTGAGCAGATTGCCCCAAATCGCATAGCCGACGATTGTGGCAACAAACGCGAGATAAATCAGCGCCAGTACCGTCTGCAAAGAGATGTTGAGCAAACTGGTGGCGATCTGAGCCTCACCATCGAACCACCATGAGCAGGCAAAAAACGGCACCACCGGCACCAGTGCACTCCAGACCACCAGCGACATCACCGGCACGCTACGATTTCGCAGAATGATTTTATTGGTGATATTACCCAGCCCCCACGACAGCGCCGCCGCTAACGTAAGCATCATCGTGGTCAGGGTGATCCCTGCGGTAGTCTGGCCTTCCATGCCTGCGCTGGCCAACATAAACATGCCAAGTGTCGCCACCAGAATCCCTGCGATGTGGTTCCAGCGCAGCTTCTCCGCCAGAAACAAGGCACCCAGTAACAGGGTAAAGAATGCCTGCGCCTGTAATACCAATGAGGCCAGTCCGGCTGGCATCCCAAGTTTGATGGCAAGGAACAGGAAGGCGAACTGACCAAAACTGATGGTCATGCCGTAGACCACCAGCCAGCGCAGTGGGATCTGCGGGCGCTTCACAAAGAAAATCGCGGGAAACGCCACCAGCGCAAAGCGCAGTCCCGCCAGTAAAAACGGTGGCATGTCATGCAGACCCAATTTGATCACCACAAAGTTCACACCCCACGCCACCACCACACACAGCGCTAACATCATATCTTTGACTGACATACTCGTTCCTTACAGCCGCTTCAGGCAGTTGCCGTCATCGGAGTGGCGATGTCTGCACAACAGTCATCGCCGACAACACGAAAGAAATCATCCACATTCAGCGCCACAGAGCGCTCCAACGCGCCTGCGTTAAACCACAGCGTGCCGACATCACGTAGACGCGCATCGACGCGCAGCGCCAGCCGATCATCAAAACTAAAGGGTGGCACCGCACCCATCACACATTGCGTTAACTCCTGAGCTTTCTCAGGTGCAGCAAAGCTCGACTTTTTGCCACCGATGGCGCGCGCGGCGCTTTTGAAGTTAATCTTGCAGTCGCCCGGCACAATCGCCAGCAGGTAACGCGCATCGGCCGCCTCCGGCATGGTCACTTCCAGCACCATGGCTTTGGCGGCCTGATTCAGATCGTTGCCGCGAATGGCGCTGATCTCGTCGGTCTGGCCGATGGCCTCATGCTCCACCACGCGATATTCCGCATGGTGTTGATCCAGCAGGGCGGTGATTTTTTCATAGGTATTCATGTTCATCTCCTCGTCGAAGGCCTGGGATTAGCTCCAGGCAATGGCGTGCTTCATTTTTTTGTCGGTCAGGCCAAAGAAAAAGCCCATAGTGATGCGCGTGTCGCCTTCCACGCGATCAATCTCGTGGTAAAAAGCAGGATTAAACAGATAGATATCGCCGCTGCGGGGGGAGAACTCACATGCCTCGCTTTGCTCAATTACGCCGGTTTGGTATCCAAGTTCCCCCGGCGTTTTGAAGCGCTCATCAATCGGCTCCCACTTCTTATTGAAGATGCGCAGCTCACCGCCGGCGTCGCACTCTTGCAAGCAGACCACGCAGCTCAGTTGATGCAGGATGTTGGTCACGGCCAGACCACTGCCAGCGGCATCGCGCACGATGTTGTCGTTATGCAGTGGGTTGGCAACGCCGTTGGCGTGGAAGCGCACGATCGAACCCGCATAGTTGCCCAGTTCAGGCTCGCTGGCGGTTTGCAGGCTCTCCAGACGTAGAGAGTGTTTTACCCAGTTGTAGACCTGATCGCGCAGGCAGTGCAGCGAGGGGGGCAACGCAGGCTGAATATCACGCAGTTCGGTGAAATAGTTTTCTGGCGCGCGGGTGTGCTTGGCCAGATAGGGGCCGAGTGTGGTCAGTGCTCCGTTGGGATAGTGCGAGACGCGCACCTCTTGGCGGCACTGCTGCAAATCATTGACCACCGCTTCGCGCACTTCCGGCGTCAGAAAATTGCGCAGCACCAGCAGCGGCACGCGCGCTGTGACAATGTCATCCAGCCAGGCACTTTCGACAAACATCTTAGGATTGATAACGCGTATCTGATTGAAAATGGCCATGCTGATCACTCCCCAAATGGAAATTCATGAAGTTCATGGTTGTTCATACGGTGCCAGTCAGACGCCGTGCCCAGTGCAGTAATAGGTTCAGAAGAGATAATAGTGGTGCTGTTGTTATGCAGACGGTGCAGCGTGAAATAGTTGGGATAAGGGGTGTCATCGGGATGCCACTGCCACGCCCAGGCTTTATCGCGCGTCACAAAAATGGCATTGGCGGCACTGCCGCCCGGTGCCACGCGGGCCATTTTTTCACGCAGATAATCACGCGTGAAATCAGCGGGGGTGGCTTGGTCAACGATATATTCCAGATATTCGGCAGAGTCGAAACGCGATTCGGCCATCCCTAATTGTGCGTACACCGTGGGCAAAAAACCGTTGTGCATCATGTACCACTGCGTTGCGCCGCTGGTGCGCCATAGCGGATGGGAAAACTCGATTCCTTGATTTTTGCTCAGCGTCGCGTGGCGTACATGTACCGCCAAAAAACGACTGTGGCGCAGGCGATCCACATCAATGCCGGGCAACGCATCGGCGAAAGTGCCCGTGCCGTGCAGGGTGCGAATATGCCCCTGTTCCCGCCACAAACACCCCCAGCCGTTAGGATGTTGCTTGATTGGACCCTCATGCGTGGCGGTTTCGCCACAACTCATGGCGCGTGCGGCATCGAGCACCGCCGCGGCATCAAACTGGCCGTGTGCCAGAATCATTCTGCACATAGTAAATCTCTCCGTGAAACCAAAGCGGGAACCTCGAGGATGTGATGGAACACCGCCAGCACCTCGTCACGGCTGTCAGCGGCGAGGCGGAAAGTAGCGAGAATCCCGGCATGGCGAGTAAGGTCGGAATAGAGTGAGGATCGCGGTGATACCTCAAACGTCGGCAGATTGAGTGGCGGCAGCAGTTGGCCGCGCTGGTGCTGCGCGATCCAGCGCTCTGCGGCGTCATGCTGCAAACGCTGACGCAGACGCAAGCGCCCAATGGCTTGGGATTGCGGCGAGAAGTGTAGCCGAGGCAAGCCGTTCCCCGCTTCAATCTGAAACGCCACATCGGCCCAGTTGATGCCGGTGACTTCCTGTACCAGATTCACCACCCCCATGCCTGATAAGCGGAAGCCCATTTCCAGGAAGTGCGGTTCACCGTTCACCATAATGAAATCGATGTGAAATGCGCCCTGACGATAGCCTAAGGTTTCACAACAGAAATTCATCAGGCTGGCAAACGCGGCCGGCAGATGCTGTGCTGACGTTGCCACATGGCCAGATTCGTAGAAGCTGATACAGCCGTCACTGTCGATATGGTGCTCGATCACCTTCTGGCAGCAGGTCAGCGCCACCGCGTGGCCGTTATCCACCACACCCTGTAGCGAGTATTCATCACCCGCGAGCCAGCTTTCGACAATAAAGCCACTAAAGCCGCGTCCGCCATAGTTTACGGTGTCCACCAGTTTGGTGATTACCGCATCCAACTGGCTGGCCTCTTCCACCAGCCAGATACCCAGCCCCCCACCGCCATCCACCGGCTTGATGACGCACGGATAGAGCAGCGCATCGCGCGCATCGCGGATGCTGAGCGGCGAGGCAAAGAAGCGGAACTCCGGCTGGGGAAAGCGTGGCCAGGCTTTACGCAATGCCATGCGCTGCGCGTACTTATCCGGTGGGATAAAGCACGGTCCCGCATCCGGCCCGGCCAGCAGTTCACGCACACGACCGGCGCTGGCGTTGTAGGCTTCGAAGCCTGCCAGCACCACATGAGGATGCTCCAGTAACCCGGCGCGCAGGCAAGCTTGCAGCACATCCCACGGATTTTCCGGGCGATCGAGACGCACAATCAGATCGAACGGATGCTGGATGCTTAAGCTTTGATAGTCGACAAAGTCGCCCATCTCGGCGAGCACGGTAAAATAGCCTTCGCGTTTTGCCACCGCGCAATAAGGATTTTGTCCGTCACGGGTGGCACCAATCTGCAGGAAAATCTTTCTCATCGCGTTGCCTTACCGGGTTAGCGCCCGGAGATCACTTCAGTGACGATGTCTTGCAAGGCACCGTTGTTGACCTGAATCACAGCCTTATGCGGATCAAAACGCAGTACGCGCGAGAGCGCATCGCCGCGCGATCCATCCAGCAGTGAACTGACTTGCGCGCTGCGCCAGCATTGACGCAACTGCGCTACCGTCAGGCCGGAGAGCTGCTCCAACTGCTGGGCCAGTAGCACGTCATCGCTGTCACCGCGCAGCAGCGCTCGAATCGACTGCTCATCCGGCGCCTCGTTTAACTGTTGTAGCCAAGCATTAAGCTGATGGCCCTGCGCGATAAACGGCGAGTAGATCATGCACACCAGCAGTGCTTCATTCAGGCCAAACGCCTGTTCGGCAAACTGCGCTGCACGCTGGCGCGCCCTCTCAATTGCGGCATCGTCCTGATAACGCGCAGCCATTTCCGCTATCAGCTGGGGTGGAAAATCTTTCTGCTCCATCAGGCCGAGGGCAAAGCGCACATATTCGCGAATGCCTTCGGCGTAGCTGCGCTGCATCAGCGTCTCCGCACGCAGACCGCGAATATGTGCCATTAACGTCGGGTTGCCACAGTCCGATTCAGAGAAGCTGAACATCAGCTCATCGAAGCGGAAGTGCATGAATTCGGTCAGTAACGCCCAGTGCGCTCCGGCTTCATAGGCGGTGTCCTGATAGATATTGAAGAACAGCGGATCGCGCTCCAGCTGCCAGGTGATGCGGTGCGCCGGGGTGACCTGATCGGCACCATAAATGTCGGCAAAGTAGCGTTCCGCCACGCCATCCAGCGTTTGCAGAAAGCCGCTAAAGCCGCGTGATTTATCGGCCACAGGGGCATTAAACAGGCGGGAGAGATGGCGAGCCCAGGCCAGATAGGCGGTTTGTTCCTGCGGTGAATCGCCCGTGATGATCACATCAACACCACCCTCAAAGTGGGCCGCCAGGCCAAAGGAGTTGACCATGCTGAGGTTGCAGGCGTTGCAAAAGGTCGATCGCGCATCCGCCCGGAAGCGGTGACCATTCATCAGCACATCGTTGCGATTTTGTTGGCGCACGCTGTCGGGCATCGGCAAGTGGCGATCGAAGTGGCGGATTTGCAGGCCGTCGGTCACCAGGCATTCGGTAAAGTCATCGTTGTGAATCTGCAAAGCGCGGTACACGCGATCAATGTTCTCCATCACGCTGCTGTTCATCGCCGCGTGACGGTTGGTACTGATGCGCAGTTGGAAGGTGCTGCCGTGCTGCTGCCAAATCAGCCCCTGAATGTAGCGCACATACGCCACCATATAGCTGCTGTCTTTGCCACCGCCATAAGCGAGCAGGACACGATTTTTAGCGGGGTGTTCGCTATCGGGTAGGGCGGCCAGTAAACGTTGAGAACAGCGTTGAGCAGAATCGATAATTGCAGG
>Ga0157363_1001597_pt1 | contig 19066 bp, 20 predicted proteins | sample AttsexASBM1_FD_111477 | JGI IMG/M metagenome (GOLD analysis project Ga0157363, IMG submission 111477) | Fungus gardens microbial communities from leaf cutter ant in Ribeirão Preto, State of São Paulo, Brazil - Atta sexdens ASBM1 | ecosystem: Host-associated > Fungi > Mycelium > Unclassified ... | reverse complement strand
GCGTTCCGTGAAAAGTGTCTGCACGGCGAGACAGATGGTGACGATTCTTTGAGATATATTACTTGACATGCACATGTTTAACCCCCCAATCTTTGGCGTCAGTTGTCTCAGAACAGATACCGAATAGTAGCTGATAATCTTCCAGTTGTATGTATACCCGTTACGCAGTAAACCATCATCACTGTAGACTTGTCAAACCGCGTGATTCTCACTCTGTTTTTCGACACATACTCAATTAGGGAACCTCAAACCTAAACCTAACTTTCAACTAATGGCTCGAGGAATTCTTCCTGCAAGAGTTATCTGCTTCATATCTTCAAGTGGCAAGTAATATCCTGTCGGTAGTGACTGTTCCTAACTATTGAACGAGATGTTGGGGCTAGAGCCGCCAAGCCCACAAGGAGAGATCCCCGACTACACCAACATTGAACCTTATTCAGGCACTAGGAGCGAAAAAAGGCTTAGCCGATCTTGTTGTGTTTGTTTCTTTAAATAAACCCATGATAGCTGTGATAGTGTTCAGTGTTGAGCACTGAACCGATTAATTCTTTCACGCTATCTCACAGGCTGTCAGTAGGGTGATCAATACGAGAGCCGGATTCCATTCAACTGGTTGGCCAAGCAGGAGTTCAACACGGGGTCTTCTTGGACTTGCTTCCTTTGCTTCTTTATCGTTTGTCTGGTATCTCACACACTGATAGTAAATGTGATATCATTTGGTCGCATATAGAGTGCACAGAGGATTCACGCGACTGATAGGTGTAGTAAAGAACAACCAACGTTAGAAACTACAACATTTGTTCCCGAAGCATATTTGAGTACCAGTAGCGCTTGAATCAGACAAGAGTCGGTGCTCTTATTGGTGCAATGAGGGGCATATATATGCCAAAATGCCTCTGAATTAACTAGCATACTCTATCGAAGAGCTTTGTTAATGGGACTAATTCTGGCCCCTAGACTGATTGAGCCCCCATCAAGTAATGTTCGATTAATCATAGCCAGCCATTGAGACTAGTCCAGAACGGGGCAGACTGAGAGTCCCATTTGGGGGGGAAACATGCTGCAAGATACTGCGGCTGTACAGTTGTGGTCAGAAACGTATGATTGTTCGAAGTATGCATAGGGACATATTATTAGTGTCATGCAACACATGTATCCAATATTTTGGTTAGGATCATTCATGTAGATCAAATTACAACAAAAATCCCACAACCCACAGAATTTATCGACTGGATCAATCGGCCCGAAGAGTGATGATAGTACTTTGGGAATCCTTCTGTGGCCGCATGAAGATTGTTGATGCCAGTGCTGAGAGTGGACTATCCGTACGAGGACAAGGCAAGCAGATGCAGGCGCCAGTCCAGAGAGGAACGGCACTTTCCCCCTAAACCAGTCAGTTTCCTTTGCAAGAGCGTGCCACTTGGAGAAAGTCATCGATAACGAATTCTCGAGTGCATAGGGTTTATGTTCACCAAAATATCATCAATGAACAAGCCGTTGAAGGGTATGACATTCACATGAAGAATTAGGAAAATCGGAACCCGGGGGTAGACGTTTGAAATTCCGCGGGGGAAGTGATTCCTTTACGAGTAGAAACGAGTAGAACATGACAGCCTCGGAAAACACGATTATCAAGGTGAAACCGTGCCTTTGGGAACAAGAAGACCTGTTTGAAGATTATTATATGATTGACCAATTGATCATGCGTAGATGGATAGATACGAGTTCTTGTACGAACAAGCCGTACCCTAGATTGTGTGCACCACGTTAGTGGTAGAGCATGAGAGAGAAAAGGCACCCGGAGAATGAAAAGAGTCAGGAGATATTGAACCATTCCCGCCGGGTGAAAGGGAACTCAGAGTTCTCGCAGTGCAGGGTCCGCGCGTGACCACAGATATGGTGCTAGTAGAGAAAGTACAATCCTTCTCACCCTACAATCAATTGAAGAACTTGGAAGCATGAAGAAGCGTAAATGAGGAGAAACAGAGTGAAGGGACCGGCATGCCGCTTCCGAAGACCGAACAGTAAATATGCTGATCGATGGATACGGGCCTCGATGCAAGGATTCATGGGGACTCGCAAAGGCAATCCCACAAATGGAGATGAAGCCATGCAGTGAAACGGGCCGGTATACAGTATCCGCATGACTTCGTAAACGTGAGTCCCAAAGTCTGACGAAGGAAGAGAAAATTAACTATGCGATTTTGGTGTCCGTAAATTGGGTTCGGTAACACAGGCAACACACTACATGCACAGAACAAGAATAATCGGCAATGTACCTTGCCAGCGGGTTCGAATGGCTCAAGAATATACTGCACATGAGCCGTATTTCTGCTCTTCTTAACGCCTGCCATAGCTCTTGGTAAATGAAGGTACCGTCTGATCTGAATCAGGGGAGATAGAAATGGAGACACAAACGATCACTGAAAGGAATAGATAAGTCCTCAATGAAGAAGAGCGAGTAAGGATGAGAACGTTTTGGACAACACCAACGGTGGCGCTCTACCGTCATATTGCAGTCTACAATTGGAGCTGCTTTGTGCCTTGATCTTGGGGAAACTTCGACGAACTGACGGCTACGACTATGACTTTGAATTAGGTTGGTTATGGGCCGATACTACTTGCGTCGGCAGGTACAGCCTTTTTTTGGTGGAGTCTGGTGATCCATTGAGAGTCATTCGAGAGTCATTATGGTTATACTCTCCGGGTCCGTTGGTAATGGATTGGTAGCTCACTTGATGACAGGTACAGTCTTAGTTCCGGATCAAACAATGCAACGATTAAGATTAAATTGTGCTCACTATCTAGCTATTGATTACAAGCCGTATGGGCCATTCTGTTTCAAATGTTGTCAGAACGGCTGGTGGGTCCTAGAGCATGGCTTAGTATCATCAGAAGATGAGCAGGAGGTTTATCTCTGATTTCAGAGGGGTGAGACTGCGCTCATGAGTTTAGTTTCTCCACTCAGTTTTCACGGCTCCGAATTCCGTGTTTGAAGCTATGCATTGCGCCCAAGGTTTCTTATTGAGCAGTAGTGGACCGTTCGCACGACAGCCTGTGTGTAATAGCTAGTTCCGATGAACTGGAGCTCGGCCTCGCAAGTCATTATTAGACGCTATTGTGTAGGAAGACTTGAAAGCCCTGAACGGGTCTGTAGTAAATGGTTCACAGAGGTGACGTTGGGCGATGTTAAATGATCAGGCCATTGGATACCCTCAATCAACTTTGAACGGGTAGGAGATGAATGATACCTGATACTATTCTTGTTATCCGTCGAGGACGCCATTGATAAATGGTGTATTTGCTTGAAACAGCTGCCCTGACTCACCGATCAATTACGCTGAGTCCCGACGGCGAGCATCATGGGAAGTGTTCCCGAAATTCATTGGCGAAAGTGAAAATAACTGCTGTCAACTATGCTTTGCATTGGTCGCCATAGATTGCATCATGTTTTCAAACATTTGAGCTTGGTTTTCACTGTTACACATACATCCGTCGTTGAGGGGGCTGTATTGACGGTAGTGACAACAAATGTAAACCATGTTTGTTTGATTGGGGACAAATAAACCTAGTCACGCCACTCCGGTAAATCGTACGAGGCTCAAGTATACCTCCTATCCAGAGTAAACCCCACTCACTATGAAACTCCTAATCGATGTGGGTTATTTTCATCCCAGTGCAGTGCCCAGCAATTAGAGGCAGTGTAAACCCAATAATCACTGTCATGTACTAGCCAACTTCAAATGATTGTTTTACATGACTTTGCCACAACATTTGATGCCCTGTGTGCTGTTCAGTTTGGTCTCATTAGGGTTGCCGGGCAACAGGCGGTCTTTGCCGACAAAGTATGTATATATTTAAACCGAAACGATCTACTGTTCGGTAATATCGCGATTTGCGAATGAGATATAAGTTCAAGCCCCAAACTTTTCAAGTCTCCCCAAACTTCACTTCGTTTCGCTCTCTTCAGTTGTGCCACCATGACCATCGTTCTAACCCCTTACTTGGTGAATGGTGTTCAGAAGCTGAAGGTGGTACCACAGTGTTTGCCTCTTTTACTTTCCTCCTTGCCAAGGTTCCTGATGCGTCAGACAGCATCTAAACCCAAGCGTGGCCTTTTGCCACCCGCATTTGGAGAATCCGTACATGCTCTGCGATGCCTTGAACAATTGAGGTCTAAAGATCAAAATATAGAGAAATACAATTATTTGTCTAGCCTCAAAGAGTCCAACCCCCAAATGTTCTACAAACTTTGTCTCGATAACATGTCAGAATTCACGCCAATAATTTACACGCCAACTGTTGGAGATGCTTGTCTACAATACTCACATATCTACAGGCGTCCCGAAGGGCTGGTTCGTGTCCAGCATATCATCACCGGAACGGATCTGATAGTAAACTTCGTTTTCAGTTCGTTTCCATCAAGGACAAAGGCAAGATCCGTGAAGGTGTGTCTCCGTCTGTACAGTCCAACTGTCTTTGAACTGTCCTTAGTAATCGACAATTGGCCAAGGATCGACGAAGCACGTATCAGTGTTGTCACCGATGGTAAGTGCAGGTCCAAATGGTGTGTTGTGATTTCTTGATCGACCATATCGTGACTAGGGTCAAGAATCCTCGGGCTGGGTGATCTGGGTGTAAATGGCATGCCCATTGCAATCGGCAAGTTATCTTTGTATATTGCCGGTGCCGGGTAAGAAATATCTGCAGATTTTTGACCATTTCCATTCAAATCATTTTCCAGCATTCGTCCAGAGTCAACTATCCCTATATGTCTGGATCTTGGTACCAATACCCAGAGATATTTGGAAGATCCGCTCTATCTCGGGTTGCGTCAGAAACGTGTTTCGGACCAGGAGATGACTGAATTCATGGACGAGTTCATGTATGAAATGGCCAACACCTTTCCAAAGCTGATGATCCAATTCGAGGTATTTCAATTTCTTTCTGCTGTTTTCCCTTCGAGAAAGTGTATCTGATTGTGTTCAGGACTTCTCAACTGATAATGCCTTCAAATACCTTGAACGATACCAAAATAAATATCCCGTTTTCAATGATGACATTCAGGGGACAGGAGCCGTCGTCCTCAGCGGTTTCCTGAATGCGGCAAAACTTTCTTCAATGGCATCTGGCCAGCCCCTGTCGTCACACCGCATCTTGTTCTTTGGGGCAGGATCGGCAGGAGTCGGAGTAGCCCAACAACTAACTAGTTTCTTCACTCTCCAGGGTTTATCAAAGGAAGAAGCTCGTAAATGTATATGGCTTGTGGACTCACAGGGACTCGTGTATAATGCCCGTGGGCAACTCGCCGAGCACAAGAAGTGTGAGTTTACTTTGATTTCTCGGCCTCACTGTCTGACAAGGTGGGACAGACTTCTCGAGGGACGATTACGGTGGCACTCCGATGACCGATCTAGTCGAGATCATTAAATATGTGAAGCCCACTGCTTTATTTGGTCTTTCCACTATCACTGTATGTGCTTCAGGTCACTCGGCCAACAGTTAACTCGCTAATGCCACGTTGTGCCTTGCAGGGTGCATTCACTCCGGAAGTCATTCAAACTATGGCATCAATCAATCCTCGTCCCATCATCTTTCCTCTGTCCAACCCTGTCCGTCTCTCGGAATGCTCGTTTGTCGACGCCGTGCAATATACCAACGGATCAGTACTTTTTGCATCTGGTTCACCCTTCCCGGATCAGCCATTCCAGGGAACTACTCTTTACCCTGGGCAAGGCAATAACATGTATATCTTCCCAGGTTCGTAATGTCGAATTTGTCTATCTTTTGTTAAATCATCATGTACCTCTACAGGTTTGGGCCTAGGTGCGATTCTGGGGCGTGTCAAATCTGTTACAGATAGCATGGTCGAGGCCTCTTCTTTGGGATTGGCTGACTCGCTGACTAGCGAGGAACGTGCTCAGGGTCTTCTGTACCCACGTATTGAACGAAGTACGTCACACGAATCATTTTTTTGATGCGACATTAACATATTGCTCTAGTCCGTGAAATTAGTGCTCAAATTGCCAAAGCAGTCATCCGAACAGCTCAACGCGAGGTTTGTGCATTCCTTCATGCTTCCTCGGAACTAGCTGATACATGTTTCTTAGGGCGTTGATCACAATGAATCTCTTCGGGGTTTGAGTGACGATGAACTTGGGAAGTTCATCCTCAGAAAGATGTGGACACCCCGGGGATGATCTGAGAAATAGTCAGAACACTATGATAGGTGACTAATCAAAATTCACCAACAGAAAAGTGAACTATAGAGTTCTAGTTATTGTCATTATATATATATATTTAGTAAGGGACTGTTCAGAAATTAATGTCTGAAACAATAGAAAGGCCAGACTGTTATTATGATGATGATGATGTCAAAACTGAATATCTTGATACTACACATGTATTATTGAAATGCTGACCTTATTTTGGTGAAAACATCTGCTAGCATTTCTTTAGTGAAGATGGATTTCTCTGCAATCCCTAATAAGGTAATATTGACCTTGGGCTAGATATTATATTATGATATGTCCGATTCTCTCAATGTCACAGATGTGCGTGAGCCCGTCTCTGTGGATTGCTCTCTCATCTGCAACTTTTTGGGTGGAACATATTGAATTGTTCAGAGTCCTCATATAGTCGAGACAATTGTATAAAATTTCTACCCTTCCACGTCGACCGACGCTAAGGACAGTGACTTAAAGCTAAGTATATCACTAGAAGCCAACACGCCCATCCTATCTGTATCTTGACGGACCTTCTCTACATGCTTAGTGGCGCCAGACACGTGGACGACTTTACAACAGACTGGGTGTAAAGCACAGTTCAGGAAAGGGGACGAGGAGATATTTGGGATCTTAAGTCGAAAATTGAACAGGTAGATGCTTGATAAAAGGGGTCCAGGGTGGGAAGTGTTTGACCTCACGACGGATTCAAGTGGAGAGACAATCGATCAAAAAAATGTGGAAATCTTTGCTCATGGTCATGACATTGGTCAAGGAATGTACCTTTCCTCCATTGAAACTGCTGATATCGTGACGGAATACCTGAAGGATGGCCAATACGCAAGAAGTACAGTCGAACTGAACATCGAGTTGCAGGTCAATCTTCTGTCATATCATGTTATGGGGATTAATAACCACGCAACTTTTTAGACTTCTCTTCCACATTAAAGAACGTAGCCTCTGGAATGATATTGACGCGCTCTGTTTGACATCCGGGGACCCACGGATTGCCTCCAACCTGCGGCCAAACTTCGGTATGGCGTTATAGTCAACATGTCCCGTTACGGCACATTTTTGAATGAAGGCCTGCATAAGGACAATGGAAACCACGAGTATAGTAAAGCATTTACCGACGAGATCTCCAGCATCTGTGTGATTTCTGGAAGCTTCAGTAATCTTGACTTCCATGCCTAGCCAATGTTTCTCATAAGAAGGTATTGGATGGGTGCTGTCCGACTCTTGCATTCCTAACTGGGGTCTTCAGAAGACCGCCCAGCATAGACAGATATGCAGAAAATGGGCCACCAAGAGAACTCATATGGTAAAGTGACATTGTGTTCAAAGAACCGGCCAGGGTTTTAACAGGATAGATCGTCATTGCAAGAGAAGATGGTCTTGGAAAGGTACACACGAGTACCATCCTTGGTTGTATGGAGTAGTAAGCAGCCCAAAACCCAGATTCGACAAGAAATGGATTTGTAGAGTAGAATCCAGCTTTGGAAGTGGAGGCATAATAAGTGAAGAGTAGTGCAGACAGTTGTTCGTATTCGCGTGTGTGTTTGTAAGTATCCAAACTTACAGCTTACAGATTATGCACAGCTTCCGGGCTACTATCTTGCTAGGGCCTAGCCTGCTGACACCACCCTTTGTTTCGGGAGCACAACAAGGGTTGAAGAACGGGCTCGGGTCTCGAACCATCGCAGAGACATTTTCCGGGAACCCCAGTGTAAGTATTACTGAGCGCCTTTGGGCGTTTCAACATCAATGGCAAGGTCGTGGGGTCTATGTAGGGTCTTTTGATGAATCGGTGAACGCCAATCTCTCACGGTACTGTGGTTGCCAGTGATTTGACTTGAGTATGGGATATATAGTAAGGGCAGTCTGAACAAAACAGCATAATCACTGATGGAAGCTAGTCAGGTACCGGCCGCTGAAGCTTTATAGCCCTGCCATTTTTTTGAGCATCGCAAACTCGTCTTTGCCACTAGCTTTGCAAAGTGTATGGAATTTTGAACTCGAATCAGTTAGTAAGGATGAGGGACTGTAAGAGTTGGTCACTGAATATGGTGACTCATTGACGAGATTCCTATAGCTCACTTGTCGAACTCAATAATACGACCTTCTTCCAACACCATGACCTAAAAAGCTTGATGTAAGCTATTTTACAGTATTAGTCACATTTTGAAATCACCTTGTCATAGTCAATGACCGTCCTCAGACGGTGGGCAATGGTAAGTATAGTGCTTTCTGCAAATTCCCTGCAAGACAAATCAGTCATTTTTATTTGGAATGAACGAAGACCAGACTCACTGTTTGATCGTTTTCCCAATGAGCTCATCGGTTGCGTAATCAACGCTAGATTTTATCAAAACCACGTAGATTGTATTCATACACAACTTCGTACCTCGCGGTTGCCTGTTATGCGCCAAGTAATTGAGGGAATTGTCTACTTTTTGACCTCCATCTGACAGAATACATACCTCATCCATAACCAATACTTTAGTCCGCTTGAGAATAGCTCGTGCCATGCACAAGAGTTGTTTTTCTCTGATCCGATATGAGACTACCGAAATGGGCAAAGTAGGGGGAGACTCACCCAGTGGAGAAATTCTCACCCCCCTCTGAAACAACAGAGTCAAGGTCACGGAAAACGTTAGCATTGACTGTGTCTGCAGCTTCAGCTGGAGTATCTGCCGATGGTATGAGATGGACACGACGCAATGCCTCATACTAAAAAGTAGTGCATTACTTTTCAAATATGGAAAAGAGTTCTCATGGACTCACGATATCTGCATCATCATACTCCCCAAACACATCTAAAGTTGATCTTAGGGTTCCACTCAAGACGGTTGGATCCTCTAAAGAGCCCATTGGGGTGTCAATCATTCTTATATGGTCGAGAGACACGCACGAGGTATGATAGTTAGGCGACTTCGGAGATCTGTCAAGCCAATTTTGCTCGTGTCAAGATCGTCAATCAGTATGCGACCTTCTGTTGGCTCCACAAAGCGGAAAAACGAAAGGGCAAGAGTGCTCTTTCCAGAACCCGTGCGTCCGAGGATGCCGACCTAGATCACATCAGCTTCAGACCGACGATCTTCTCCATTCCAAGACTCACCTTTTCACCTGGATTAATCTGGAAATTGAGATGATGGAGAACGTCGGGTAAATCGGGCTGTTGCAAAAGGGTCAAGTACAAACAAGGGCCGAAAATTCTGAGCATTCACTCACAGCATATCGGATAACTAGGTCTTCGCACTTAATGGCACCATGGGAAGGCCAAGAAGCGGGAGGCCTCGGTTCAATAAATTCCGGAGGTTCACGTTTCAATTCTGAGTATTCTTTGACACGTTCAAGAGCGACCTGAAAAATGTGAGCCAATTGAAGGCACGCCCATATTTCACGTTCCTTTTTTACGAACCATTGATTGTTCCAGGCCAACAAATCGTCGAACCTGACTTTTTTTTACACTCGAGGAATTCAAATAAGATAACATTGCTCACCATGAAAAGTAAGTCCCCTGTTATAGTGGAAGCGAACGCGAGAGCGAAGCCAGCAAAAGATGCTGTAATTCTCGGTGTCACAAGACACACCAATCCAGTAGCTCCGACAATTGCAGCAGATACCAGGTTAAATCGCACAGAAAGCCACCGGTTGACTGGCGGAGACATCAGGATACGAGAAACGAGCATAGATAATTCCCAAATGGGCCCACCTCCCCACATCCAATAATACGGGTTTGAATTCTGAGCTTCGTCAACTCTAGAGGCCAAGATCGAAAGAGAGAAATCGACGCACGGTGTCGACGCATCGTAACATATCCCTCAAAAATTTCGAAGAAGCGCCAAAGGCTCGGATGATCGGAACTCCAGAAATAGTCTCCCCATAGATAGAGTAAAGCGGAGAGCGTGTGACCGAATCTATAGAAAGATGAGCATGAAAACAACCTATGTTGATGCCATTCTACTAACCGAGACGTCGCATATCCCGGGAGGTTTGACCATATACCTATGTAGCACTTGAGTTCAATGCGGGTGGTATGGATGATCTTGAACAAGAGCAGACCTTGGCGACTACACAACGCAGTATACGTTAGATAACGAGTCATTCGAGCTTGAAAGATGTCGGCGTACCGTTCCAATAGATGAGACCAAGGATTACCGCCGCAAGGATAAACGGAGGTCCTCCAACGGCACTGACAGTGACCAAAGTTGTCACAGCCGATAAACCATAAATGATGCTTCTTCCAAAGTTGTCCGAAAGGCTGCTGTCTATGCCTATCGGAAAAGATTTGAGCTTGTTTGTCATCTTTGGAAATATTTTTCGCCCACGTACCTTCGAAATCTTTTCCAAATCGATTTAAAAGCCGGCCTCTGGAAACAGTATCATGAAAGCGAATGTTGGCAAACAGTACTGTCTCTAAGAGTCTCTTGTAAAGTACCGTCGAGGCATGAATCGAGCCGTTGTATAATACAAACCAGCGGACGGTAGAAACGACTAGCCCAATAGTTGTGATGATCGAATATACCGCGATGTAAAATACGGGGCTGTCGGCACCCTCCTCTGGTGATGTTGCTGACCAGTACCTGATCAAAGCATCAGATTCAAATTCCCAAAGCCGGGAGATATCTTTCAATCATACCTCAACCAGCTATTCTCGAGTACGGGACTGAGCGAGGCTGCGATCAAGATGCTTATGAAGATGGTCCAGTACCAACCATTTCCACAAGCCCAAATATAGGTTTCCCATATTTCGCGGCCGATACGGCCAACCGCACGTTTCTCTTCCTCTACGAGTTTTCTTGGGGGCTTTCGTTCCTTCTTGACTTCTAATGGACTTGGGGTAATAGTAGAGCTGGTCTCCGAGCTTGATTCGACATTCTTCTTGACATTCCTTTCTGGCAATGCTGAGAATTTCTCTTCTACTTTGATAAGTTCTTCCTCTTCTTCCTCGTCAGTTTTCAATGCATTATCCGTCGTTTGAACAAGGGTTTTCATAATCGGTGAAACAAGGAATGCTTCAGAACTACCTTCAAACTGCAAACGTCCGTTATCAAGCACGACGATGTACTTTGCACCTGGAGCACAAAGCTGAACATGGTGTGAGACGAGAATGACAGTTCTTCCTTTCATCAATTCACCCTTGAGGCATTCCGTGTACAGATGTAAAGCGGTATGAGCATCAACTTGGAACGATTGTCAGCCGAGAACTATGCTTTAGGTTCCCAAGAAACCCACCAGCAGAAAGAACGTCATCAAGTAGGAGAATCGATGCCCTAGAATAAACTGCTCGTGCCAAGGAAACTAAACAAATACCTCAGAGAGTCATGAGATTTATGTTATATGACCACCCTCACCTCGAGCCTTCTGACCACCGGACAAGTTAACCTAGTGAATGATGAGTAAGCGCAGTCACAAGGCTTTTCACCACACTGAGTAAGTTAACTCACCCCACGTTCCCCGATCTCAGACTCATCACCGTCCTCTAAAATATCAAGGTCACTCAATAACGCACAGACCTCAAGCGTTTTGTAATATCGCTCCTCATCATATGGCAGATTAAACAGAATATTGTCTAAACAAAATATGAGCTGTTGACGTTTAAATAGACATGCAACACACCTCGAATAGAAGCATTCCTAAGCCATGCAGCCTGTGGGACGTAAGCCGTCGATCCTTGTACAATCCATTCGTCCTTCGTAATGGCACTTTCCTTCGCAAAGGAAACTAAGGAATCAGGAGGAGAATGTGGACACAACAACTGTCCAGCCAGAACATCCGTTTCACCGAGCAACGATAATAACAACAAAGTCTTTCCTGATCCCAGTTTCCCACAAATGAGCGTCAATTCCCCTTGAGGAAAATTCAAAGTCAAATCAGTCAGAACAAACTTTTGTTTCGGAGTCGGTGCGATGGAGGGAGCAATGCTGGTCATTGATCGGTCTTGAGGCCAAGTGAGTGTACATGACTGGAGTGCAATTCTTTTCTCTTGACGGTCAAGAGAAGGAATAGCCTTGACTTCGCCTCCATTGAGGTATTTCTCGATGCGGCGAAGAGAAACCAAGCTTTGCAGCATGTTTATGAACGTTTCGGGGAGAGCATTGAGCGCGAATTTCATCTCACTAAAGACTAAAGTTACGATCAGTATCTCTGAATTTGAGTATGTGGAAAGAAGTCAAATTCACCCATGATCTAATACAATCACAAGTCAAGTAAGGAAACAATACAACCTGAGTTTACCAACTCACCGAAGTGAAAGCAACATTTGGGGTCAATGGCATTCTGCGTACCACTGCATAATGCCAGAAGGACACCAAGGTCACAAGAATAGGACTTCCATTCCTATTTGTACGAGATAAGCTCACCACACAAAATCGGGGGAACATTCCGAAATAACATTACCAAATAGCATTCCAGAGAGTCTGATCATCACAGAACACATCAATTAACTCCAACACACCCTTCACACTCAACGTACCTCAATCGTATAATTCAACTTCTGGAACTTCAATTCCTTCTCACGTACTTTGAGCACACGGGCCTCGAAATTACGTTCCCAAGCCATAAACTTGAGCATCCTAATACCACCGAGAATCTATCCAACATCCAACACTCATCAGCATATGACCCCATGGGAAGAGCGATGAATATCATACCTCATTCATCAAAGCAACTCTCTCATCCCTGGCCTTCATCAAATTCTCTTGCGCTCCAACGACGACCTTGCCTGCGAAGTGATTGAGAGGTAAGAATAAGCAAGTCACAGCAAGACCAAAGAAACATGATACGCCTAAACAACACCAAGTCCCTCACCCTGTTAGCAATCTGTCGTACGAGATAAGGGGAAAAACTTACCGAGTAGATGATACAGGAAGAAAGTTCCAATAGCTATTTCAATAGGGGAATCGACCAATGAAAATAAGTGCCAGGCGAATTCGCTGACACGGTCAACATCAGTTGTCATGAGGGTCATGATCTGGGCTTTAGTTGAGAAATCATTTTCGTCATCTTTCTTCTCTTCTTCCTCCGTCTTCGACTTCACTCCATCTTGTTGTTGTTGTTGTTGTGGTGGTGGTGGTGGTGGTAATGGTGCTGATGAAGCAACGTCTTTCCGAACAAGAGTTTTCGCGAACAGGATCGAGTTCAACTGTATACGAAGACGGACTTGGATCGTGGTCGTGGATAAGGACCATAGTTGGCCAGTAACTATAACGATCCAGATCAACCAACTTTTCCAAAAAGAGAAGGCCCAGGACAGGAAGAGAGAGAGAAAACTCACTCAAAAAAGTAATCGCATTCGACACAAACAATCCGACAACCCAAACCCAACCCCAACTCATGTCCTCCCTCTTCCCATCTTCCTCCAAATACTTCACCAACCTCTGCAAAAACACCGCAGGAGTATAAAACAACAACGCCGAAATTGCAGCCAAAACAAATAACGCGGTAAACGGTAAAATATTTACCACAAGCAATCTATATGCCAAATTCCATCCTGTCCCTGTTTTGGGTGACCAGCGCTCTCGTCCAACAGGTAGTTTAAATTTGATTTCTCGCATCGCATGTCTCATTTTGGCAAAATTCATTGTGGCACGCATGTTTCCTGGGACAATAGGTAAATCACCGATGTCGAGGCTTTGAGCAATGTTGCCGAGCATGACAACTTTAGTTGTATAAGAAAATAGTAAAGTGTCCCATATGGATGCACCTGTAATGAGAAATAAAGTCAGTCAATCAAAGCTGAGACATGAAAAAAATACCGTACCGACGAGACCACAGACATTTTCTTCATCCTTGTTAGTGATAGTCATAACAGTTTTCTCCGAGTATATCCTCTCCGAAGGAAAATGCAACTTTGGTCCCAGAGGTCTCGTCATCGCAACAACAAGAAGTGCCACGTAAATCGCAGATGTAGCATAAAAATCATCTCTCCTAATCTCCAGACGGGAAATCCCATCGAACGTTGAGTTTGGCATTATACCAGCAACGCAGAATAAACCGGTAACCACAATCGTAAGTGATGTGATATGAATGATCGATCTTGTATGAGACTCCACATCTCTCTGGTTTACCGATGAACCAGTCACAATGAGAAGATAGAGTGAAAACGAAGTCTGAAATAGAGTGGTGAGGATTCGTTTAGTCTCGGTACTTGTTATAGACCATCCAAGACTAGAAGCGTTGATAGCAACAACAAAAGTGAGAAGTATCGACATAATCAACTTCCACCATCGTATCTACCACAAGAAAGACAGATTAGACAAGGTGAGTTGGAGGAGACACTATCGGCTTGCCCTTTTCCAGAATCCATCCTCATCAATAGGATACCCGTCAACTATATCCTCAAGCTTCGTTATGTCAAAAGGGTCGCCTCTGGAAAGATATCCTCCAGTATCAACGCTCCTTGTAAGCATACCACTACCACTTTCTTCTTCACCAATATGCACAGGCAACCTCACACCACCCTCCTTCTCTCTCATCGTAAACCACCAAACCACACGACTGACCAACACACATATCACCAACACCACAGAAATTTCAAACTCGAAACGCGGCATAAATTCGTTTTTTCTTCTGATCAAGCTTGCCCTCGCAGCCAGAGTAAAAAGTCCTCGAGAAAGAGAGATATCCAAGACAGAGAAAGAAAAATGAACACTGCCGTTTCTCAGACGCACAAGGGGCTGAAAAGTTTGAGTCAGATCACGGATATAACAAGGAGTCAACAAGTGTTACAACCTAAGTATATCTGAAATGACCCTGAAATGACCATGGAGTTCGACGCGCTGACTAACAGATCTAATCTATTACTCCAACATTTCTTTCTCTTTTTACTTACAGGATACCGTTTGCAGTGAAAGAAAGGATTCTTGATCCAATAGTTTCTAAGGTTCCTATCCGGAAAGGAGGTGATAACGATAGAACCAGCTGCCCCTGAGCCAACGGATCCACAAAGAGTTAAATGCGTATTACCACAACTCCTTTTAAAGATGCAATATATATATATACATAATCCGTACGAATAAGGGAAAGTAGAGAAGACTTATGCAGTGTTCATCAGACTTCACCAACGCCAACGCTCAATCCTGCCCGAGGTGGGACTGTTTACGCAAGGAGCATCTTTCTGGGGTCCTCGATGTACTCTTTTACTTTCACTAAACAGGCTCGTTAAACGCTCGACGCATGAAAGGGTGAATGACGTACCGAGGAAAGTAACAGCTTCTCGACCATCCAAAAGACGATGATCATAGGTCAACGCGATGACCATGATTGGGCGGATAACAATCTGGCCATCAACGACAACGGGCTTGTCTTTCACCGCATGCATACCTAGGAGTAGTTGAAAATTCAGTCCTCTACTCGAAACCAGAGTATCTTACCCAGCACTGCGGATTGTGGCAAGTTGATAATAGGCGTCCCGTAAAGCGATCCAAAAACACCACCATTCGAGCTATAGCACCACAAGTTATGTTTGAACCAAAGCTAAGAAGGCAAACTCACATCGTAAAAGTGCCACCAGCCATGTCCTCGAGTGTCAATTTGCCGTCCCTAGCCTTCTTGCCCAACCTCGTAATTTCCCTCTCAATGCCTACAAAATTCATCACTTCCGTATTCCTCACAACGGGTGTAACGAGCCCTTTGGGCGTGGCGACAGCGACACTCAGATCAACGAAATCGTGATATACAATCTCATCCCCTTCGATGTACGCATTTGCAGCTGGAATTTCACGAAGGACGAGTGAACAAGCTTTTGCAAAGGCACTCATGAACCCGAGCTTGACATCATGTTCTTTGAGAACAGCGTCTTTGTATTTCTTGCGCATCTCGATGAGCGATGACATGTCGATTTCATTGAAGGTAGTCAATGATGCTGCGGCATTTTGGGATTCCTTCAGACGCTCGGCAATACGCAGACGCATGCGATTCATTTTCACCTGGATAGGGATTGGTGCGATGGCCAAAGTTAGAGCGAAAGAGAGAACGTTACCCTTGTCTCGCCACGCGAACCAGCGACAGGTATAGGAAGCTCTTGTGGGCGCTTTTCCTGGCGTTGAGGCTCCTTGACGGTGGCCTTTTCAACGCTCTTGTCCTTTACAGGTAGCTTTGCGTCTTGGACTTTGTCGGTGGATGAAGGTTCAGGTTCTTTGGGAGGAGATTTGTCGACTTGCTGATCTGCAGGTTCTGTAGAGTCCTTTACAGGGGCGGGCTGCACTGAAGATTGATGAACAGCAGCGCATGCGAAAACGCGGGGGATTTACCTTGAGCAGCTTCACCAGACTCAATTATGAACAGGTCCTGACCCACGATGACAGTGTCCTCCTCATTCACCAAAAGCTGGATAATTTTTCCGGCTTTTGGTGCGTTTACGGAGACATCGATCTGGATACCATACTTGCGGTTACGAACGACGGAGGACCGAAGTAAAATGGGTGTACCTTGTCAGTCTCGATGGTAGCAATTTCCTCGTCAGCAGCAACGGTGTCACCGACTTGCTTGTTCCACGTCTTGAGAGTGCCTTCGCTGATAGACTCTGCCATCTGGGGCACTTTGACCGTTTCGGCTGCAACACACAATGAACAGGCTGAAGAGCAGGATGAATTGTCGACGAACCGCGCAGGAGGCGAGACGAGTGAAAATGAGCGCGTGCCGCATAGGTGGCAGCGAGAGACCAAGGAGGATGGCGGGGACAGTGAGCTCGAGCAACGGCAAATAAGCGTTTGGAAAGCATTGGCAGTGGACAAGGAAAGAGAGGTGCACTCTGTTTGGTCTCGCTTGGTCCGATAAGTGAGGAAAGAATTGCCACGACAATATCGACGACAACATGCTCAACGTCGCCGTCATCGGGGTCGGCCTCGTCGGCACTGAGCTCGTCAGCCAGATCCTTTCCAGTACTGGTCCCTTCTCCCTCTTCTCCCTTTCTTCCTCCACCCACACCCTCTTCCACCCCGGCACAGACTGGAAATCTGCGCTCGCCGCTTCGCCACTCACCACCGACCTCGATGTATTGACGACGAAACTCAGAGAGCTCGTTGCTCAAAATAAACGCGTTGCGGTCGTCGACAACACTTCGTCTGACCACGTCGCTGCACTCTATCCCGAATGGCTCAAGGAAGGCTTCCACGTCGTGACGCCGAACAAGAAGGCATTTTCTGGGGAGTCGGCCCTCTGGAAGGATATCTTAAAGGCCAGCAGTGAGAGCGGTGCCCGTTTCCTCAACGAAGCTACCGTCGGTGCTGGATTGCCTGTGATCAACACTCTGAAGGAGCTGGTCGCTACCGGCGACAAAGTATTCATCCGACCCTACTTTAAATCTATCCCCTCATCTCCGTTGTGTAGGTCATCACAATCGAGGGTGTGTTTTCGGGCACCATGAGCTACATCTTCAACGAATTCTCAACTGGCAATCCCGACGGACCTGCCTTTTCTTCCGTTGTCGCTATAGCCCGCGAAAAAGGCTACACTGTGCGTCCGAATTCGACATCTTTCAACCTCCAACTCCTGACCACCCCTTAGGAGCCACACCCAGCAGACGACCTCAATGGCTTCGACGTCGCACGCAAACTTACTATTCTCTCTCGAACCATCTCCGCTTTCTCTAATACCCCACCCTACTCTCTCCCCGTGCTCCAATCCTTCAAATCCGTACAAACAGCCTCCCTGATTCCTCCTGTACTCGAGGGCACCCCGACCGGTGACGACTTCATCTCTCGCCTCCCTGAATTTGATGAGCAATTTGCAAAGCTGAGGACGGAAGCCAGTGGTCAAGGCAAGGTTTTGAGATTTGTCGGTATCATCGATGTCCAGAATGGCCAGGTCAAAGCAGGTTTGGAAAAGTAAGGTCTCTTGCGGTTATGGTGCATCCCATGCTGACGGCCTGAGAGGTACCCAATCACACATCCATTCGCGACGTCGCTCGGTGGATCGGACAATATCATGCTCTTCCATACTGAACGGTACAGCCCCCGTCCATTGATCATACAGGGAGCAGGAGCAGGAGCTGCCGTCACTGCAATGGGTGTTTTGGGTGATCTTTTCAAGCTTGTCTGATGTCATGTAATACAATATAGCTGTCGTGGGAACCCGTAAGACAAGTAGTATCAGCTGGAGTCACTCCATGCTGTTGCGATTTCACCCTAGTCCAGGTACACAGCCACCACAGTCATTATAGACCTTTATAACTCTGAACACGGTTTCTTAGAAGAACCTTTGAATACTACATCTCACAAGTATGTAGCAAGCTGCTCTAGCGTTGTGCTGTGGTAGTAGAGTTACTCTACTTTTTCTAATACATCAATATTAAGGCATAGTCAAAAAGACCTGTCAAAAAGACCTGTCAAAAATCTACCATTTAGAAATTCATTATTACTAACATTTTGCTTAAACCGTTCTGGCAATATTGATTATGCAATCTATATATAGCCGGAAATTACAGTTCTATATTAAGTTCTGAACGTGATTGGTCAGGCAACACTCTCGTAGCGATGCTTGATGTCCGACATTGAAACACCGATAATCTCCATCTCGACCTCCATGTAGACGAACATGGACTAGTGCAGCAACTGATCTTCGAAAGACTGATCGCCCTAGAGGAAGTGACATGTTCAATAAATAGAGTCTCCACGAGTCGACCGCTCAGTAAGCGATTTGTGGCCAACAAATATTTAAAGCCCTTTGTTTGAATCACTGTTTTCCCAACATCGATATGTACAATCTTCTCACCGCCATCATCTCAGGTTATATTATCCTTCAATCTTCTGGTCAAGCTACTCCGGGGTATCTTAGACCTGGAGATACCTGTGCTACCATTGCTGGACTAACTCAAGTATGCTATCTTGTTCCCCTTC
>Ga0157363_1001596_pt1 | contig 19069 bp, 22 predicted proteins | sample AttsexASBM1_FD_111477 | JGI IMG/M metagenome (GOLD analysis project Ga0157363, IMG submission 111477) | Fungus gardens microbial communities from leaf cutter ant in Ribeirão Preto, State of São Paulo, Brazil - Atta sexdens ASBM1 | ecosystem: Host-associated > Fungi > Mycelium > Unclassified ... | reverse complement strand
TAAGCTCTCTCCTCCTGCTTTGACCATCGTCCCCTTCCTGCGCTACGACGCACGGACCAATGCACCTTCAATCGCAACATCAGTCTCGTCCTCGTCCTGCCCATTCTCATCCGCCCTCGGCACCCCAGCAACCCCCTCAGCCTCATACCCATGTCCGTAATCACTTTTCACGCCCATGATCCCTTTACTAATTCGGCTGAGAAGGACAATGCTGCCAGTAGACCGCCAGTATGCTCCTGTTGCTCACTCCAGCCGATCTTTTTCATTCAAAATTCGCTAGTTCACCCGTGTAGAGGTGCTTTCTGACGGGTCTATGCGATTCTTCTATCCAGTGTGTTTCAATCCTCTCAGTTCCCCGCATCAACTCACATCTTCCCTCAGAACGATACAACGACCACGTTTCGAGCCTCTCGTTCTGAGATGTCTCACACCGCCACTCAACAGTCATCAGAACGATCTCAGCGACCACCATTTACTCCTTTTGGGATCCCGGTGAATATTTACAGCGTCAGGTCGTGTCACCGTCCCTAATTTTCCCAACCAGGCACAATTTACACAAGCGCGGCGTAATGAAATATGTCTTCCATTCATCAATCCAATGTCGCGTTGCCTATTCGGAGTTAAATGTCATCGTATACACCCACATGATAGGGAAACTTATCAACAGAAAATGTGGGATGCTCTTGCTATTCCTACTGTGGCTAAACCCTCACAGGAGAAGGAGAAAGTTTCGGTATCATTTTTCCTCATCAATGTATGGACGAACACTGATACGGGTTTGGAAGGAGCGCAAGGGGCGTGATGTGACTCCGCATCCATCGACATCACCTCTGATGTCCGACGTGAACAAGGTGCCACCCGACAAACAGGTCATCGGACTCACTTACTGGGAGGAAGGATGGGGCACAGATGGATCATGGATGGGAGTCTCCAAGGCTGAATCATGGACATCGGTGGCAACAACATCACCCGCCACTAGCAATGATCGAGTCCGTCGCCCCATTCACATTCAGCATCACCTTTATTTACCAAGTCCAGCAGCTGTCCTCTGTTTCGTCTGGTTCATCTTCACCAACTTCCGTAAGCCCCAACTTGACTGATGATGATAAGGAGGAAGATCTTGTACCAAGACCAGTTCCTATACGAGTTCGGGGCAATGCTATATGTGTTATGTACAAGAAGGGTGGAAAGTGCCCTCGCGGAAAGGATTGCATATTTAAGCATGTTCAGGATGTAGTTAGTACTTCAATGCTTTCTGGGTGAGACGAACTCAATTGCGTTTTAGGTTGTGCCACCATCAGAATCACTCGGAAGCAACAGCCCACTTGCTTCAATCTCAGTTTCGACTCCTGCTCCCCACCCTCCAACTCCCTCCATGAAGATTCCTACATCCTCTGCTTTGAGACCCTCCACCAAGTCGGCACCCTCTACCAAATCGACACCCTCTACCAAATCGACATCCTCTACCAAGTCGACCGCATCACTTGTGACTCCATCTCCTGCTAGAATCCCCGCTCCCCCTGGGATGATCACCTCCAAGAAGACACCCGTGACTTCTGTAGCCTCGTCATGTGTCAAAACCCCTGTATCCTCTGTGGTTACCCTGCCCTCCAAGGCATCCGTGTCCTCTTCGCCTGTCACTCCTGTTGAATCTACCACGCCACTGGCCCCTGTAAGACTCTCATCGAGATCAACCCCACCACAACCCCGAATTGGACATCCTCGTCCTCAGCCGAACCTAACTTGCCACAGGTGGTTGCGGGGTCTGTGTCCATATGGCTACGATTGTCGTTTCGTGCATGGTGATTTGAAGTATGACGATGAACCAGTACGCTCACTGTCGTTCTCACTGATCTGTTGTGGTTGCTTACGCAGCTGAAGGTAAACTTGCCTCCGCCAATACCGAATGATGATTTCCTCCTTTCTGTAACGTTGCATCAGTACATGCGTGTTCAATGCTCGGCCGGCTTTGACATTCAACGCATTCAAACAGCATTTGAATCGTCAACGCTTCTCGTTAGTAATATCTCCCCCCGTGTTCGTCCAAACCATCTTAGGGAAAATCTGAGTTCTTACGGCATTGTGGAAGAGATTTGGATGCCATCGTCTTTCTCAGCTGGTACAGTTGTTAAGGTCATCTATTCTGATACTGCTGAGGCCCAGAAAGCTCAAAACGCCCTCAACGGGACCAAGATGTATGATTTGACTATCACTGCCAAGGTGGCGAACAGTGGCAATGTGACAACTGTTACCAATGCACTACTCAAAGATACAGCCATTCGGATATCTTTTGAAGCACCGGCTAAGGTGGTATATGCTGGTTACTCCAATCAAGAGGATGCAGAACGAGCCATTCAGATCGCACGTGATGGTCCGCTGAATGGCCATTATCTCAAAGGAGAGATCTACGAGGGGATGCCTGCTGTTGATGTTGTCAATGTCCGATTCAGCGGTGTTCCCCTAGACGTCGATAAGGCGGACCTGGTGCGGTTTGTCAACCCGGTAGACTTTATGTGGACAAGGCCCAACTACGAGGGGCTTGAGGATGTTTTCAGGTGTCTTAAAATCCGCCTTCGAGACTACGGTCCGGAAATTGTCGAGTTTTTGCCTCCTCCGTATCGTGACGGCGGCATGGTTCGAGCCTGGGTGAATTTTCCTAACCCTTCCAAAGCCAAGGAAGCAGCTCGACGTCTTGATGGTTGGATGCCGAACTGGACGGGGCATACGCCGATCCGAGCAACTCACGTCAAATCCTTGTCCTATGGGGTGTCGCAAGAGAAATGGGACAAAGCTGGGGCAGGAATTGACATGCTTCAGGTGTCGTATCGTAGAAAGCTTGCCTCTGTAAGTGTCTCCATTCGAGATGCTGGCGGTAGGTGGGTACGACTTTCTGGCGACGATCAGAAAGAGCTAGCGCACCTCAAGAATCAATTTGAGCAGATTTTGAAGGGTGAGATCGTGCGCTGTGATGGCAAGGAGGTCTATGACTCGTATTTTACAACAAGGGAGGGAGAAGAATTTTTGCGAGACCTTTCGACGAAGAACCCATCGGTCTACTATGAATGTCACGCTCAGCGCTGTCACATTGTTCTTTATGGCTACGTGGTGAATCGTACACGATTTGGGAATGCCATCATTGCGAAAGTGAAGGAAATTCGATCGCAAAAGAAGTATGAAATACCATTACCTGGACGACTGTATGGAGCTGCGCTTAATGATAGAGGGTTGCGGGATATGCGGAAACGACATGGATCGGATAATGCGTACCTTGATGTTCAACGGAGGGTGCTGTATGTGCGGGGGAGTAGTGGCCTGTATGAAAAGTTCAAGAGGATGGTGGGAGAGATTGAGGAGCGGATACCGAAAGGAGTGAGGTACGAGGGGCCGGTGTGTCCGATCTGCTTTGATGAACCTTCGTCGCCGATTCGCCTGCACTGTGGTGATGTGTGGTGTCGAGGATGCATTGGTGATTATTTCCAGTCTGCTCGGGAGCAAAAGACGTTTCCTTTGAAATGCCTTGGGAAGGAAGGACGGTGTGGGACCAAGATATCCATTTCGGCGGCGAAGCAGGTGATGACGCGGGGTGAGCTTGAAAAAGTGGTTGGAGCTGCCTTCCAGAGCTATGTGAATGAGCATGCGAAGGAGTACCGTTATTGCCTGACGCCTGACTGCCCGCAGATATACCGGTGTACGCCGCAAAAGGGGACGCTGCAATGTCCGATGTGTCTGAGCAGTATTTGTACGCGGTGTCATAGGGAGGCGCACGATGAGATGCAGTGCCCTGATCAAGTGCAAGATGATTTGTTCAAGAAGTGGATCAGGGAGCACGATGTAAAGCAGTGTCCTACGTGTGATGTTCAGATTGAGAGGATAGAGGGGTGTCATCATATGACGTGTACCCGATGTCAGACCCATATTTGTTGGCAGTGTTTGAAGACGTTTCCGAGAGGAGAAGGGATTTATGGGCATATGAGAGAGGTGCATGGGACGTTTGGGTTGGGTGGTGGATTTGATTGAGTTGTGGTTGTGGGTGTGTTTTTTCGAATTTTTTTCGTTGTGTGTTGTGTTGTATGTATGTGCTATTAATATTATCTATATAATTACAACATCATGATTTATTCGTAACCCACTCGATGAGCTGAAAACATTTGAGTCGATTGAAGGGAAAGAAAAAGAGAAAGCTTACGGATTGGTAGCCGTCTTTGGGGATGAGCTCTGGCCTGGGGGCCCAAGCGGCTTTGACACCGATTTCGTTTTGATAGCCTGCGTCTTTCCCGTCGGGATAATCATCCAGATCGGTTGGATAGACGAGAGAACCAGGGGCGTAGACGATATAACCATTGGGAGTGACGTGGTCGCCTCTTCTGTTCCAGAAACCTTTGCGGCGTTTTTTTTCTGGGTTGTTGGGAATGGATCTGGGGTGATGATGATGATGATGATGGGAGGAGGGGAGAGTGGGAGTGGGATTGGGGGAGGAAGAGGAGGAAGAGGCATGGGGGAGGGTGGTGGTGGTGGTGGTGGTGAGATTAGCGGGAAGCGTGGTATGACGAACGAGAGACTGTCTGGTGTGAGGATGGGGAAAGACAAGAGGAGAAAGAACATGGGACTCGACGACAGGCATCGAGTTGTGTCTTTGGAGAAGATGACTTGGATGAGGAGCGTGGGTAGGGTGTCTAGGTAAAGCATAGTATTCTGGTGTACGAACGATGTTGGTAGAAAACGTGGGCTGGAGTGTGCCTTTGGATGTGTAGGACTCTGGGACGGGTGGGTCAGTGTCAGTATCGAGGGTACGTGGATTCCAAATCCAGGGTGTTGATTCTGCCTGTGTTTGTTTTTCACGTTCGAGTTGTTCGCTGTCGAGTTGTCAGAGGTGTGTGTGTGTGTGTGTAGCAAGAAAAACTTACACTGGGATCATGTTGGAGAGTCCGAGAGGATTGTCAGAGAGTTTGTGAGCGAGATATTCGGCACTGGGCTGACGAGGCTGGCGTTTGTAGGGATTGACGGGTGGTGGTGGTGGTAGATGCCATGCGTGGCTCGGCATCCAGGCAGGACCGGGCCGTGGAGGTGCGAGAGGGTTGAAGTGAGGATTGGGGATCCAGTGTCCGCCATTCCAGTGTTGCACCGGAATCTTCACGCCGGCCGGGAGAGGAGGAGCCCCGGAAAAGGGCGGGACACCAGCGTAGTACCCTGCCATGAGAGAGGGGAGGGGGGGGGGTGTCACGTGTCGTGGGGTGGTGATATAATATAATATAATATAATATAATATAATATAATATAATATAATATAATATAATATAATATAATATAATATAATATATGATGAACATGAACCACCGCAGGATAAAGCGCAAGCTCTCTGGTTCACGGACACTGCGATCTCGAAAACATGCCAAGGTCAAGCTTGAAATCCCCGACGACCTCAATGGGCCCAACGTCGACCTCGATGCACCCATGCCTCCTCCTCCTAGTCCTGGTGACGATCCTCTGCTTCTCTCTGGCTCCCTCGAGCCTCCCAGCCCCTGCTCAGACTCTCATCTTCCTCCAGCAAGACCTCTCTACAGCCCCCGTCCCCTCAGAAGAACCGTCTCTCCACCATCACAACCCCTCCATGACCTGCCTTTCTCCCCTCCTTATCCCGACCATTGGACCGACTCGGACGACGACCACCCACCCCAACACCCCTCTCCTACCAAACACGGCGAGGGTGAATTTACGGGCAAGTTTCTTGAGCTTCTGGTCAAGACAAAAAAGGACGAATGGCGCAGCCCCAAGCGTTTCTTTCCCCTTTCCTTGGAGAAGAGTCCCTTTCCCCTTTCACGCGAGAAACGGTGGGCTCGTTCTCTCAGCATGCAACGCCAGGTCTCCCTTTCTAGTCCTCCAAGTGCTGAACGTGCGTTCAGACGGATGGGTAACACGCCTGTTGACCTGGACGACGAGGAGCCCTCGTATCGCGATGAGGAATCTCTACATCACGATGAGGAATCTCTGCACCACGACGAGGTGCTCCCACATCAACAAGAGCCCTCACTCCACGACGAAGAGCCCTCGTATCGTGATGAGGAATCTCCACATCACGACGAGGATCCCTCATATCCCGACGAAGAGCCCTCGCATCACGACGAACCCTCATTCCACGAAGGAGAGCTCTCATATCACGATAAGGATGAGGTGCTCCCACATCACGACGAGGATCCCTCATATCCCGACGAAGAGCCCTCGCATCTCGACGAACCCTCATTCCACGAAGGAGAGCTCTCATATCACGAAGAGCCCTCATATCCCGATGAAGAGCCCTCATTCCACCAAGAAGAGCCCTCATCTCCTGACAAAGAGCCCTCGCATCACAACGAGGACCCCTCATATCCCAATGAAGAGCCCTCGTACCGCGATGAGGAATCTCCACACCACAATGAAGTTTCCTCATATCACGATGAGGTGCTCCCACATCACGACGAGCCCTCATTCCACGAAGGAGAGCTCTCATATCACGATGAGGATGAGGTGCTCCCACGTCACCAAGAGCCCTCGCATCGTGATGAGGAATCTCTACACCACAATGAGGTGCTCCCACATCACGAAGAGGAGACCTCATTCCACGAAGGAGAGCCCTCATATCCCGACGAAGAGCCTTTTCATAGTCCCTTGCAACAACGCGATGACACTACTACCCCTTTCGAGACCGAAATCAGCATTGAAATCGAACACGACTCCTCTGATCAAGACCCACCGCCCGACAGCGAGACCTGGGCGTCTCCCGATTTAGTCAAGATCACCTCTGCAGACCCACGCGCTGCCGCTCGCGCCGCCGCCATCCTCAAAAAACATAATTATGATTGTTTCACTAGGCGACAAATGAAGAATCGCTATTCTGACATTTCTAGACCCAGAACGTGGAGTCCTGCTTCAATCATCTCTACCAGAGGTGTCCTCAGTGGTGGTGTCGAGAAACAGAGGCGAAAGACAATGACACAAGTCATGGGTGTCAGAGGCGAAAAAGTTTATATTCCCGGAAGTCCTACAACAACCTTACCCAACCTCTTGAAACAGGCTGAAGCCGAGGTCTCTTTGGCGTCCCCTGCCTCGCCCAATCCGTTTCTGGTGACAAATTCCTATAATACACCTCCCCCGACCCGAGTCCTTTCGCCTCAAACCCAGGGATGGATGACCGCACTCGCCAACAAGATGAACACGACTCTTGTCTTGACACCCAAAGTTCCCATGACGCCTGGTGAGATGTGTTACGACCCCCTCAGTGGAACAAGAATGTGGACAAAAGAAGAGTGGAAGAGGCTGGATGCTTGTTTTACCGATGAGAGGCTTCAAGTCGGCATGGGAATGGGTTTGAGAGGAGATGATACTGCCCTTGTTCAAGGCACGATAGATGGATGGGAAACTTGGGAGGGAATGGCAAGCGTGGATCAAGTCGATTTGGACAATGTTGTTGCGAGATTTGTAGACTGGATGGGAGGTTGGGACCGAGTCAATGGGTATGGTCCAGAATGGTCTAGGTGAGTGTGTGTCCATCAAATCACATACCGTCCCAGTGGTTTAATATCGGTGGTAAAGAGAAAACTTGATGTCGAGAACGAAAGCGCTGAGGAGTAAGCAACGAAAAGGCAAAGTGGCGCCTCCGACAAGTCTACCGTTCAGTCCTTCGACAGCTTTGGCTGCCATGTCCTTGGCTTCGCCTTCGCCGGTCGATTTCAGTTTTACTTCCATGGTCCCAGAGTTTACACCAATGAGACGAACAGTTGGGCCAGGTGTTTTAAGAAAGAGGAGAGAGTGGGCTTCGGTTGTTGGTACGGGTACAGGCGAGTCGACTCAACCTGTGCCAAGGTCGTTGCTCGCACCCAGGTATTCGCACCTTTGGGAGGCAGCGTCGAAGGATCTCCCACAAACTGCCAAGAGCTCAGAGAGTGTCGATCAGGAGGACGTGGACGCGCAGAACTCGGATGCTTCACTGACGACACCTACGCTCGTAGAAGAGGAAGAACGTGAACTTGCTTCTGAACCGAGTGAATCAGGACACGAGGAGCCAACGACAATCGGAAAACGCGTCAAGGGGATTCTATTTTCCTATCTACCCACGTTAAGGAGAACTCCAAACACAAAGTCTATGTCCAAGAATGACAAACGGACAGGACTTCCGCTTCCGCCTCAAGAAGTATTATCGAAACCAAGAGGACCTGTAGTGACACCTGCGAGAATGCCTGTGCCCAGAACGATCCATCCAAAGGAACTTGTGCATTTACAACAAGCACCGCCGATTCAACCCATGGCGTCCAAGATACCTCGAGTTGTTCATCCGAAGCATTTGGTGGAGTTGCATCATGTTACGCCTAAAGTTGAGGGAGAGGAAGAATGGCAGACCAGGCAGAGTAGTGGTGGTGGGAGGAGAAGGAGGAGTAGCAGTAGTGGTGCTAGTGTGAAAGATTTGATTATGGGATTTGAGCAGATGGACAAGGAGGTGGTTGAAGGAGGGAAGGATGTGAGGAGGATGAAGAGTATTGTTGGAGACTGGAGGAAGGATGTTTTAGGGAGATTGAGTGATGAGAATGGACGACCTGTGTGGAAGCCGTGAAGGGTCGATAATTTCATTCATTTATGTTTTTTTTTTGTGTATATGTTTTTCGTGATTTGATCCAATGATGGTCACAACCTTTGTACCAATCTTTGTACGTCCTATATATATATTATTATCATGTACACATGGCTGGTATGTCAAAAATTATACGAAGCTGTTTTAGGACACAGCCATTCATCACACAACACGCCCATGATTATATAATTAGCGTTAGCCGAGATTTTTTCAGTCGATACATCTTGTGTATTCTGTGCCTATTCCGCTCACTATACAAAGCCCTAGTCACCCATATATATATACTATAATCTGTTATAATGAAATGCTTAGGGACGATGGCCCTGTTGATTGATTGATTGATACCAATTGATCAAGAAATGCAATGCACAGTGGCAACCTTGGTGACGTTTTTTCTTTTTCTTTTTTGTCTCTTCTGAATTCGTTCTACCCTATGGCGTATCCTCTCACTCTCAATGGTGGCACCCATCATTCTCATGATGATTCAAAGCTTGTTTCATTGATCGGAGACGCTTCATCTACGCCTACGCCTGTTGCAAGTGAAAGACTTTCATCTAACCAAGATGTACATTATGTACGTTGTTGTATATATATATACACGAGTTCGCGAGCTGACTTGGGGTTGTGATGGTAAAAAAAGTTGGATAGTGTTCATTCTGCGGGGGAGAGATTGGATGCTTCGACGCTTGGAGCGCAACAAGCGCTATTGAAGGATAAATCGAGGTTGGCAACTGAACAGGACGCAAGTCTCCCTTATGAAAAAGAAAGAGAAGGTTCCGTAGACTTGAAATGGTTGCCTGTGCCCCTTCGAATGTGGTTCTGGATACCGTTCGTGGTGGTCTTGGTCTTGGCTGCGATTGGACTGGAAGTGGCATTGCATTTTAGTAACAAGAATCAGGGTGAGCGCTTAAGAAGAAGTCCCTCTCTCTTTTCTCAATGATAGGAACAGGGTGGGAGTCCAATGGAGGTGTTGGAAATACGGAGAGCGTTTTACATTATGTTTATGTACGTTTTTGAGCTCTCTCTCTTCCAAAGTCTATTGAAAGCTGATGGCTCATTCCAATTTTTGTTGAGACGTTGCCTCCTGTGATTGTTTCTGCGATTGTGAGTGGTTCTTTTCAAAGACGGGGTGGACACGAAGTTGGTTCAACGACATAAATATAGCTTGTTACCATGTGGACGTGGACGGACATAGAAATTAAGAAATTGCAGGTGAGGCGAAAAACGGACTTTTTTTTTTTTGTGTGATGTGATTGAATTGACCACTTTCTAGCCTTATGTCGATCTTGTTCATGGAGACTCGCCGCCTCATCGGAGCCTTTTGTTGGATTACACTCGTCACAAGTCAGTTATATCTGAGCCCCTCAGCAGTTCATTTCATCTAGAATGGCACTGATTTTGCCTGCCAAAGTAACTTTTTCGTTTGGACTCGAGCGGCGGCAAACAAGCACTATCTTGTCGTTTTAGCATCACTGATGGCTTTGCTGTCACTGAGCTTTCAGCCGCTCGCCGCTGCCCTTTTGTCTGTTAGAAATACCTGGATGTCTCAACCAGGTGAGAGGAGGAGAAGGAGGAGAGCTCTTTCGTATTGGACATCATGTTGATCGCTCGTTCATAGGTGTTAACGTTTCCAATCGTGGAGCGATTAGCTTGAACCAGAATAACCAATTTAACGACTTGACTGGTAAGTGCCGACTAGTCTGATAAGCTTTGGTTTTGTGGGCTGAAGGCTTTCTAGCTTTCCTTACGGCATCCGGTTATGCAGGAGCTTCAGTTCTATATGGTTTAGGAGATCCTCCATTCATTCACCAAGGTTATACGGTTGGCCTTTTTGATGTAAGGTTACCAGTTATGCATGATTCTTTTTCCAGGATCTAACAAGTAAACCAGTTACCTTCTTTTATTGTCAACAATGGCTCCGTTATTGCAAATACCACAGCCATTAAGAGTAAATCTAACTGTAGCCCAGTGCCGGTGAGTTGTAGCCCATGCCTTCGCTGTTCCTTGCTACATATTTTTAAACTTCTCTCTTGTTTGAACAGGTAACTATGACTCAGGTGGAGACTGGCTGGAATAATTCAATGACATTCGACGGCTGCAGTACGTCCTGGATTGTTGATCATAATGCAACCAGTTTGTTCGGTAATGATTTCTTTCGGCCGCCTGTTCGATGGTTCCTTGATAATCACTTATGTGTCTGCTGTAGGAACGACTTTGCCGAGGTGCGATCCTCAGTTTCTTCGACAATTTAGTCCCATTGTTTTCTGGTTTTTTACGTGAGTATGATTTTTGACAAATGGCTCGATCCCACCATGATCACGCCTGCTTTCAGATATGAAACTGTCCCTGCTCAGGCAACCGCCACCCTCTGTGCACCCAGCATTGAGCTTTGGGAGGTTATGGCAACTGTGGATATTGCCACGGGCAACATAACAGACATCAGTGAAATGGGGCCTTTTACCTCCGCTTCTAATTTTTCTTCACTATCAGCCAACGTCACTGGTTTTCCGCTCAATAGTCGTGCGTACAATGGCCTCCAGTTCGAGCTCAGCAATCCGGATGAGTTTGTTGTTCGGAGACTTGAAGCAATCCAACTTCAGCTTCCCGCCGCGATTTTCCAAGCTGCTGTTCAATCTCCTGATGGCGTTATTGGCAGTTTTGATGCCAACAGGTTCGTCGGCTTGGCAAACAAGGTTTATGTATGTGACTGGACTCGTCCTTCTGCAACCTTGAGGATGTTATTAAATGATCATTATCGCAGACCACCTACCTAGCTTTGGTTGCTAGTACTGTATACTTCTTGCCTCATACAGAACCTCTTGTCGTGGAGGTCAAGTCATTCCAACAGCGTGTCTGGCTCAGGTACGTCTAGTCTAGATTATGAATCGAAAAGCTGACTCACTCTCGTCATTTCCAGTAACACTGCAGTTCATCTCTTGACCACAGCGATGTTATTACTTGCCTTCTTCGCCACATTGATTCAGCTCTTCCACCGCTATGATAGTCGGCAGCTCAGTCTTAGGCATATGCCTGGAACAATTGCTTCAGCTGTGTCTATCGGAGCACAGACAGGAATGGGAGAACTTTTGGCAGGGAGACAGAAGGCCGAGGAATTTGAACGTGTTCTCCGGAATAAGAAATTCAAAATCGATCCCCAAACAATGAAGATTATTATGGAGGGCGAAGAAGGTTATGAGTCTGCTGCTAGCCCGAGGAAATCCATTTTTGCAGTATTGCAGACGAGGCCACGCAGCTTCTTTTTTACGCAACCACCTGAATCGCCAAGATCTCCTGACCATAAGCTTGTTGTTTGAAATTTGGGATGTACTTAGTTTTTTTGGACCTTTCCATTTTTCGTTTTTGGGACTATGTTCCTTGTACGGTGACCCTTTGTTTTTTAGCAGTAATACAATAGGAACTTTTGGTTTTAATCAGAGGTAGAAGCATAGTCTTTGACCCGGCTCATCTCACGGATGTCCTCTGCAAGTTGGCGAGCTGCATTACCGTTCTTGTCCTTGTAAAAGACAATGTCATCATCATCTTCGACAAAAACACATTTTGTGAAGGAACGCCATAAAGCATAGAAGGAGGGCTTTGCATGTGGTCAACATGGGATAAATACACAAAGAAGCGGGCTCCTTACTGTCGAATCGTAGTTGTAATCTTCGCCAAGAACCGATTTAAGAACCCGAGTTATCTGAGGACCGTTGACTGACTATTGCATCAGTTGAGTGGAAAAGATATAGAAAGGAGGACACCTGCAGAAGGGCGCTGTCAAGAAGAAGTCTGTTGTCGGCTTGATTAGTTGTGCTGATCAAGGGAGGTGGAATGGAAGGCATTTACGGTGTGCGACGTGGTCGTGGCTGATGTTGTGGAAAAAGAAACGACCTGCCCAGCCGAGTAATGGGCGATCCACTGTTGCGGCAGCACCTCTTAAGAAGGTCCATGCATTTTTACGATAATGGGGAATTGTAGGGTCGGAGTGATGAAGAAAGGTAAACATAACTTGGAGGAAGGAGTCAGGTAAGTGAACCACTGTCGTGTAGGGAGATCTCACCAATCCTATGTGTTTGGGTGATGTTGGTGAGACAGAACTGCGGTAATGAAAAAAAAGAATCACTTACCAATGATTCACTAACTGATAGTGTTTGTTGCTTGAGTTGTAAATCCTAAGTCAAAAAGGATGAACTCACGAAATACGGAATGAGGTAAAACTTGGAGACAAGGTCCCATCCCGCGCGATACAGGAGGAACAGCATAAAAGCAATAGAAATGTCTGAAACGAGAATCGCACTCCCTTACAAGGAATCAGAACTGAGTTACGAAGAGAGTCAAAACTCACGGTGGTGAGGCTTAAATAACGTTGACTTTGGATTAAAATGATTTGTACCGGAAGGATGCGAAACACCGCCCATTAGATTCACGCTTGTTTAAGGGGAAAGAGGTGAAGCTTCGAGCGTGTTGACAGAGAAATGACCCCACCTGAGGTATATCCACCAACCACTATAGTTGCGTTAGCATTTTTCTATCCGGGGACTCGGAAGCTACGTACAAGGATTGCTGGATGAAAAGCCGATATACTGTCACAAGAGGTGTCTCTTCAAAGACTTCACGGTAGTCGGCTTTCATTGCTGTTTGCTTCTTAGGGAGGTTGTATTTGGATCGATTGTAAGGCACATAATTCTCATCTCGTTCCATCGAAGCGGTAGCTTTCTGTCGGGTGGTCAGAGATACGAGTTTCAGGAGGTGAATGTAGATTACGTGGTGCGCATGGTGTGTCACTTTCCAAGAAAAGTATGGAATGAGCAAGAACTGCGAGAGCTTTAGTTCCATCTAGGGAATATGTGATTAAAACATACGGTGTGAAGGAGAAACCCGACGAGATTGTTCATATACCTGTGCTTATACAGAGACCCGTGGCCGGCATCATGACCTGGAACTGGTTTGGCATATAGCAGTATTTAGATGGCAGCATACTCACCGAGGCAAAAGATACCCGCAAACACTAAGCCTTGGAGAAACCAATAGATTGCCCAAAGGCTTATGCGAAGCACAAGTTTGGCTCGAGAAGAAGTTATAAGCCCATAATAATCAATGCCCTCCAAATAGGTAATGGAAGATGCAGCTTTGAAGAGGAAGGAAGCGAGGGTAATATCTCTTAGAACATAAAGCGTTGCCCGAGTGGGATCAGCTGCAGTAGCGATATGTCAATTAATAGATCACTGGAGGTCACTTGAATTAACGTACGTCGTAACAGGTGCTTTGGGACGGCATCATGGATGTCTTTGAGTGTCAATCTAGGAGGTTTGAATGGTTTATTCAACCTGAAATAAGACACAGTTAGACTCTGTGACTGGCAGGGTCAGAGAGGTCAGCATACCGCAGACAATACTCAGGGCTGTCTACAAAATACATGATAGAAAGGCAGGGGGACCAGGATCAACTATTGATAACAAGATTCAATAGACCACCAAAGGATAGACTGCAGATGTCTGCTAGGGGAATATATACATAGACGCGTATCAAAGTATCTAAGGAACCACGGAACTTTCCGTCTATTGGGAGTACCGAATTTGGCAAAAATTAGGGGGTGACGGAATGTCTAAGTCTACTTTGTATTCAACAAACAAAGTTTGAGTTCCTCTGGGGAGTCAGAGTCATCTACTCTCAAGAATATCAATCCCCCGAACCCAAAAAAAACCTCCCACTGTAGCAAGCGCACATGAATAAAGACCACTGGAAAGACATCCGATACCCCCAGAAGAAACAGGTACACACGCGCTGAAGACCTGGTCTTAATGCGCCAAACATCAACGATACATCAACAAATTACAGATGCAATAACTGCATTGAAAGCATGATTTGCGACATAGGGATGCAACGGAGTAAGGACCTTCCGTCACAGACCGGGGGACAGATTTCGATTGGCTAGCCTTTGTGGACGGTGCTGGTAGAGTTGCACGCCACCTTCCTTCCATATTGTTCTCGCGTGTGTAGAGCATTGAAGACTTTCAAATGCACCCGTGAGTAATGTTTGCTAGATTCGTAGTTTGATTTGAATGATACAAATATGTTGCCCGTGACGACAAATGTGACTGTAAATTCCCTGAGTTTTTAACCTGACTTCGCTGGCTAGCCCACGTCCTTCTACTAACAAACTATGCCACGCTCTCTCGCTGCTGCATCCTTTTTTCTCCTTTCTCTCACTTCTGTTGTCTCCGCTCTCAACTCCTGTGTTGCTTTTGATGCTAGCTGGAACCTACTTGCTTTCAATTTTGGTGGAAAGGACTATAATGCCGGTGTACAGGACAGCTGGAATTCAGGTGAATAGCCTTAGAATTTATTTCCTTCTCGTAGACTCATGTTTTTTAGCGAACCCCACCGACATAACCACTCAAGGTCGCCCGTAAGTCACAATAGAGACCCTTCCATCATTTATATCCATCCGTTCCTCAGGCCTTTCGACGGTCCAAATGTCTCGTGCTATCTCTCACAGGTAAATGTCACTTCAATGTTTGCCATGGGATGCTGAGTGTTTGATCGTGCGGTAGTTCACAAATGCGATTTACGTGCTTGGTGCAGATTCATCTAACCCGACTGCAGTCTATCTATATGATGCTGCTGCCAAGACTTGGTCTACTCAGTCAGTCGATCCGGGTGACAAGTTTGATCCTACCAATTTTGGTGCCATTCTTGACCACGACACCAATGTCTTTTGTTCGTGACCCGAAAACTTGCCATTTCGTAGAATTTGTCTGATCAGGGTTTTTCAGATGCTTATTCAAAAGGAGAGCTTTTCTCCCTTGATATGGAGCTCCTCAAGGCTGCCAACAGTACCACAAAACAATGGAATGATGTTGAAACAGTCTCATGGGACGCCAGCAGCTATCAACCGACTCTGGCTCTCGCTCAAAATCATATTCACTTCCTCGGTGTACCTGGTCTGCCCGCTGGATCCGCAAAGATTTTTGTCATTCATTGTGTGTCGCTCTATTGCATCTGAAGCCATATCGACTAACATCCCCATTCAGTTGCGTTTATGCAGCCTGATCCTCAGTCCTATGGGCAGTTCCCAAACACCCATGGCCAGGCCACTTCGTTCTTCAAGGACACTGGTGTCCAAACTCAGTTTGCGTTCATTCCCGATGATGGCTCTGCAACATATGTCGTTGACGTCACTGTATGATTTTCCAAATCTTTTTTATCAAGATCAATAATTCACGTTTCCAATAGACAAACACTACTCATACCTTGAAAGCTCCATCCAACAAAGACTCTCAGGCGACTTATTTTGCCTCGACCAATGCTCTGGTTCAGCTTTCGTCCTCCGGTTCAGCTACTTATCTCTCCTTCGACCCACAAGATTCGAGTAAGAATGCTAATGTCGATTGGGTTGCAATCACCAAGCTGCCTGCAGCCACCACAAATACTTCTACCTCTGGCTCTGCCTCCAGTGCTGCACCATCAGGTACCGCTGTTTCTACATCCAGCAACTCTGCAAGTGGCAATAGCTCTGCGAGTGGTAGTGCCCAGGATAATGGGACAGTCAGCCTGCCATTTGCTAGTTGTTGGGTTTGGAATACCGTAGGGCTCCTCGTCGGTTTCGCGATCCTCTAACTATAATATCTATCTATCATTACTTCATTGCTATCTTAGGACTTGATACCCTCGGATTGTTAGCGTAGTTCAGATGCTCAATGTGGTTGCGACGCGACAGCACGTGATCTATATTCTCAAGAATATCTGGATTTGTATACTACAACAAGCAAATAAGCAAACTAGTGCTAAGCTAAGATGTGGTCCTTGCCATTAGACTAGGAGGTTAACAAAGTAGATCTATGTACAACAGTCCAGAAGCATGCATGGATGTATGTGGTAAAGGTCCATGACACGTGATTGTGGATATGGCCAGGTCAGCTAATTTCCCTGATCAGCACTCACTTGTTCCATTATTGAGCTCATTAACAACTTTTCATTAACGACTTTTCATCTTCGCTTTGTTATTTATCGTTCTACTTCCTGCTGCACTCGCCTCGTCTGAGGACATTCTTACCATGTCCCAACAACCTCAAACCACGAACGATTCAATCCAGGAGGACTGGGATAAATCCTTCGTTTCTGAGAGTTTTTGTGGAAATGATGCATCGACACCCCAGAATAACGTTGTTTTTCCTACCGTCGGCGGAGGAGACTCCATGATGCCTGGCTGCAATTCGGCTGAACGGACCAGAGCCAGATCGGGACAGGGTAAAAGGACACTGAGTGAACTGCTCAAGCGGCATGCAGAAAAGGGAACGGACTATCGATTGAGTCAGGAGGAGGCTACGCGATTGGGTGAGGTCCTTGGCCAATGGGCGAGTCTTGTTCACGACTTGAGGGGGAAGTGCGGATGCTTACTCCTCTTTGTTAGATAAATGCTTCTTCATCACCTTATGAAGGGGAAGATAACTTCTTCAAGTCTCAGGATGATATTGGCGTGCCATCACGACGCGGTCTTGTTAATAGTGGTCGACTGCGGGGTCAAAGTGAATGTATTGGTTCACGACCTCCAAGTTCTGCGGGGTTTTCGGCAGCGGCATGAGAGTGTCATATTTTGGAGGACTACTTTTTTTTTCTTTCTGCGTCCTTGCTTGATTCTTGTTTCCATGTGGTTCCTATTACGACCTGTTATACGACCTTTCATGACTTTGATGTAGATAGGACCCTGTCATCATCAGATGTACTGTATTTAGCTCCTCCATTAATACTGGTCATCATGATTAGTGTTCACTGAAACATCGATTCAATCCATGCGCCAGAACTGCCCAACAGATTTTTAACTTACAATCAGTCATCAAGAACGGTGTCGAGTAGCTTGGTCTCTACGACAGAAACGAACCTCCTTTTGCGTGACATACATACCGGACGCATAAACAACACCTTAGACGATGCGCAGAACACGATGTCCGCTCGACAATGAACGACACGATTGCATGCCCATCTCTGCCGCCGGTCAGCTCGACAGGCGTGGTTTTACTGCGGCTAGACCGACTCACTTCTGTAGCCTCAATCGCCACACAATGAGGCTTGTCGACTCAGTCCGCCAGTACACCCCAATCATCGAACATTGCCCTAACATCATCCGTGCCATTATCGGCATCCAGGCGGATGCGTTTGACTGCAGTACGCTGTACAGAGTGCCTTGTACAAGCCAATGTTCCATGTGCAATCACTTTAGTGACCATCTTTATCTTATAGACTGTTGCCTTGTCTGCTACTTCTGTTTCACCCAGCAGCTGGAATACTTTCCACAAGTGATGAAATATCTAGCTTGTTCACCTTGAATGCAATCTCAGCAGACTTTTTCAGCCACTGCTTAATTGCCTCCAGCTCTGCTGCTGAGGCAACAGAGTTGGTAGACATGAACATATGTCAAAAAACGAGTGTTTAGCTCAATGTCCACACACTATCCGTGCATGGACTTGTCTTTCATTTCATTTTCTGTCTTTCCTTTTATGGACTCTGTAGCTACACCAACTCCTTGTTATCATTCTTGTTGTAGATATGTAGTGGATGTTTTCATTGCTACACAAATGTACACTCAAGCACTCATACTTAGCCTGTAGCTAAATGATGCATGGTGCTATCAAGTTTAGTCAGCAGGAGCATATAGCAGGTTCAACTACTTCAAAAGACATGTGGGATTGTCTTCATATAATCTATGTTACCTAACATCAGGATATTAGTATTACCATTATCAGGATGTCAATAATTACAGCTTGATTTAGAGTTCTCATCTTCATAATCATATCTCAATTATTAGAAGTACTTACTTTTCTCTCAATCTCTTGTATTGTAGTATATAATAGCACCTTCTTGTGATTAGGAGATTACTTCTGCATATTGTTAAACTCAAGTCTATAGTTCACTTGTTCTGATTACTGTGTGATTTTAATTGATCTCAGAACTTCTCTATTCATTAGGTTATGTGTAAAGGAGATTTATTCCTTTAATCCTAATGCTGCTGCCTAAGCCTATAAGGGTATGTATCTACATCTAACCTATCCTAAAGACCATACAGTATACATAAGGCCAACATGCTATGGCCATTGTAAGAGAACCTGTTCTTTTGACTCTAACACTACTGCCAAAGTCTGTGGAATTCTCTTCCTGTCCAGGATGCCAAACATCACTGCTTATCCTATAGAGTTTATACATTCAACTCTATCACTCTCTACTACTGATCTCCACTGAGTGTTTTTTACTCCTTACTCAACACTACCATTAAGGCCTATAGTGTTTAATCTTATAACCCCAACACTTTCTGTTGCTCTCCACAGAGCTCAACCACTGCTTCTCTATCTCCTATCTACTACTTAGAGTAATCTTCCTTCCTTTCCAGACTAATATTCTAGATGTTTTTATTCTGCTAGAAATACCCCTAATTATACTATCTTTGTTAGATGTGGTTCATACCTCATTGTCTGAGAT
>Ga0157363_1001595_pt1 | contig 19070 bp, 11 predicted proteins | sample AttsexASBM1_FD_111477 | JGI IMG/M metagenome (GOLD analysis project Ga0157363, IMG submission 111477) | Fungus gardens microbial communities from leaf cutter ant in Ribeirão Preto, State of São Paulo, Brazil - Atta sexdens ASBM1 | ecosystem: Host-associated > Fungi > Mycelium > Unclassified ... | reverse complement strand
TTAAAATTAAAAATAAAAAAAATTTCTAAGCTTCAAAATGTTTTTTAAAAAAAAATCAGCACAATGATTTTTCGCAAAAATGTAGATTTTTTATTACGAAAAAATTTTCTTTTTCTAAAATGTTTTTTAACTTTGAAACTAAAAAAATTTATGGTAACTCCTTATGAAGACAAAGAACATTTTAAAAAATTCAATATTAATTGTAATTAAATTTTAATAGATTAATACTTTTTTAATGCATACATTATATTATTATGCATAAACAATATTATTATATTTGTAAATAACTTAGTATATAATATATATAATATCACATGAGATCACAACAAAAATTACATAAAAAATTACGAATTAATTTTTTTTAATTATATTTTTCTACTGAATGAATTTTATAAATTCGAATTTTTAAATAAAAATCGCAAAATTCTTTATATGTTAATTGAAAACTACATTTCATACTTGTTATTTTCACTTATTTCAAATTTATTATTTTCACAAAATTTGAGTCCCCCGAATTTTGACGGTTGGTAACTATCTTACATCATGCGAACATGCTTAGCAACAAACATATTGAAGTGAGTAGTCTAGTTATGCAGACATTTATGGTCAAAACATATAATAAAAGACTACACAGTTCTACAAGCTTTTTCCTAATTGAAAATATCGCGAACTTTTGAAAAAATGAAGTTATATTTTTACTTTTATATATGTTTTTGATACTATATATTACTAAAGCAAGAAAAATGTAAATGTGTTGTAATATAAAAAATATTTGAACAAATATAATTACTATAATCGCTTAGAATAACTGCCAATGTGATGTATTTAGATAAAATATTTTCTGTACTGTATTATTTAGCGCATATTAGCAATATTTGAAGAAAAATTGCTATTATTAGGATTGAAAACTAAGCTATTTTTTTCACATACGTACACACAATTGTAAAAATTAACGATATACTCGTTGTATAAAATCACAATATATAAATAAATGTAATAATTAATACTTCAATAAAAAATGATGTACTCATTTATTATAAATCATATATATAAAATTAACGTATACGCATACGAAATGCATTTATATTATTGATTAATGATATAATGTCTATGATCACATATAATATAATAATATATAATTTTAAGGCTCCTTGAGTTATCAATCTCAACCATACTGAATCATGACGCTCATGATGTCATGATTCAATATGATTGAAATAAGTACTCGAGAACCTTAATATATGAATCACGAATAATAAATAAAAAATAATAATAAATAATTATGACAATACATTTTCCATTGATATAATTAAGTAACCAAAAGTTTTTTTCTATGAACAAGTAAACTAATGTCAGTAACTAATATCTATTGTTAGTCTATTGTTACATAAAATATTTTTTTATCGTATAACATCTATTGGTCATTAGTAAATTAACATACCATTATATCTTTTAAAATTGTTTATTATTTGTGTATAAACTACATTGTAATAATAATTCATGTAAAATATTGTTATATACAAATGTACAATGTACAAAAGGCACGATATATCTACATTCTTTAGCTCACATATAATAAAATGCAAGACAATAAAATCACGAAATGTAGGAAGTATACATAATTTTAAAATGTTACAAAAAATTTATTATCAATAATTGTTTTATAGTACCGTTAAAAAAGTTAAATATATTGTGCTTTCAAACGTCACAGATTATTGTTTATCATGCATCTGTACCATTTACATTATTCTTGTTTACTATTATATCTCCTTTTCATATTTTTTTCATTGTATTTCGATAACACATAGAACACTCTCCTCTATACCTCTAAAGAGACATCATTATAAAGTATGAGAAAATATACACGATTTAAACAATTTCGTTTCGTTACATTATATGTATACATAGAATGTAAGTTATGAGACTGTTATTTATTTCACTGAATAATGGAATAGATTTTAATGTAAACTTCTAACAAAAATGTCACACGTTAAAATATCTTCTAATTATAAATTCAAGAATTTTTAATAATTAAATTTAATCCTTCGTGGTCACACTAGGGTTAAAAATGATCCCAGAGCACATTTAATCAGTAATTTTTTTATTTTATAGAACGAAATTGTGTGTATACGGTAATGTGTTAATTGTGCTCTGGGGTCATTTTGGTTCCGATATAACCATTACGGAACTTTTAAGAAGCGTGATTATAAAGAATCGAAAAATAAGAATTCATAATAAACTTATATTTTATCTTAAATTTTATTTTGACAAAAATTCCATTTAAAATGACTTCGTTGATTTTTTTTAATATCAGATATAAAAATTAAAAAATTGTACAAAATACGACAATTTTAATTTTTTTTGTTAAAAGAGAAAACTTTAATTTCCTTAATTCGAACCTACTTGGTTTTAATATGTTATATATAAAAAAGTAGTTTTATGCTTACACAATTTATGTTATATTAATATAAATAATATGTAATGATTTGCCAACTAATATTCAGAATGTATATTTTGCTATAAGTCTGTCAGCATTAATATGAAAAAATATTGTTTTCAAGTTTCATGGAAACAATTTTTTAAATATTATTAAATTTAAATGGAAAATATGAAATATAAAGAGCATGGCTGCGCTAAAATGAGAATATTTAGAATTATAATAGAGTAATGAGAGTATTTATAATTAATCATTATCTATGTATACACAAACATACGCAATCCATTATTCCTTCGTTTTAATATTCAATATCCTTGTTTTTAATTAGAGGAAAAAAGTAAATAAAATAGTCATTCTTATTTCCTTCTTTTTAATTTATGAATGTAAGTATGAATAAAAGTATATATATAAATATGACGTTATTTCAACATTTGGCTTAAATGCATTTTATATAACTTTTTTATTGACTTGAAATACATTAAGTAGATTAAATTGGATGTATCAAAATCATTTTAGAGAATTTGAGAAAAATGATATAAAAATTTTGGAACTTTTCAAGAAATATGTTATCATATTTATTATAGTCTCAATCTATGTTATTATAATAAAATTTCAAGTTTGTATCATTTACATATATATTTTTTGTTCCATTTATAAATAGCTTAATAGACTTACTATATATGATATATCCATTATCATATATCGATATATAGTTCAAAAATATAGTTTCAATAAAATATAACCGCAGCATAATGTAAGATATATACCAAATGCTAATAACATAATTTCCCGAATTTTAACCGCATCTATGATTTGACTATTTAATATCAAAAGAATTTTCTACTAAGCTGAGTTGTTCATAGAATTTTGTACATAAAATATAATTACTAAAACTTATACTTACGAATTTGTTTATGTGATGAATGTTTTTTTTATATTTCTTGTAAATCTTTTTATAAAAATCATACACGTTTTCTCTGTGTGAGGAGTATTAACATATCAATGTATGTAAACGACATATACATAAGAACTAGTATAAAAACAAGGTATGTTCAAGGCAATACTATTGTTATAAAAACGATGAAATTGGACCTGATTATCTTTATAGGAATGTAAAAATATCATTTACAAAATATACCGATTATCAATTATTTTTTATACAATCAGCTGTTTGTATGAAATAATGTTTATGTATAAAAGCTTAAATGCGATATACCTCAATATCTTTTTTATACATAACAGACGCACAGCATATATGTACATACATATATGTGTAATTTAATACATAATTAGAATAATTTTAGTTAATAAAAATGTGTATTACAAATATTTATTTGTTAAATTTATACCGCTTTATTAAACTTTTACACATTAAAACAAAGATTTTATGTAATAAATAATCTATAGAATTGGAATGGCTTGTAGCATAACTATAATGATGTTTAGAAAAATATGTATTGCATGTATATGTATACATACGTATATATATATATATACATACGTGTATTCGTGAACTCAGAAAGAGGCTAATTTTACATGAAAAAATAAGTCAAAAACATATAACAAAATTTTTTCAAGAGACTTTGTGTCTGAGAAAATTGATTTTACATATGCGTCGAATACGTGTGAACTTAATTATGTCTCGACTCATGGATTTGGATGTAAACTATTATCTCTGCTCATGTTTGTATTCATTATTGTATTGGGTAATCAAAAATACATGACAAAAATAGAATATTCACGAATTATAAATTTTATTTCATTTAAAATATTAGATAAATATTATAAATTGTTGAAAATGTTGTCCATTCTGTCGAATACATAATTCTACTCTTTGAAGTAAATTCTAATGTTTTCTAATGTGTTCTAAGTGTTTTAATTTATAAATTAAATCTATGTAAAATATTTAAAGTATATTTTCTCGAAAACAAAGCCTCATTCCAAAAAAATTTATTCTACGCTTTCAATTTATTTTTTCATATAAAAAAAATCATCTCGATTACATCATATGTTACGAATTTTGTGTATGTGTGCGCGTGCACAGACAAAATGCACGTAGTATCTATTAATTATTAACAACGCTTGTGGGCAGCAAACTAAACTGAGTAGAGCAGTATCATTTTGTAATTTTTTGCAACAGTTAACAAAATATTAATTATTAAAGATCGAATAAACATGTATTCGTCCGATGTAATACCAACTGCAAGCGCACGGCGAGAACAAAACCGCGAAACTTCGAAAAGTTTCGAGTTTCGAAAAATCCAGGTTCATTTAATAATCTTTAGTAATTAATATTCCGTTAATTACTGCAAAAATTACAAAATGGTACAGAACTTTTCGACTCAGTTTTATCCACTCTATTTACCTACAAACCTTATACAAATAATTATCAAACATCTTGTATATATCCATTTTTAATTAATAAAAGATAAAATTTAGAATAACGTACAAAAATGATGATTTGATTCTATACATAGAACCCAACTATCTCCTTAATCATCAACATTATTACATAAAATCTTTAAATACAGTTTATATGCATATGCACATAGTAAAAAAATATTAACGTTTGTTACCAGAAACACACAGTTTGACAATAATTTATACTACAAAAAAATACATTTACTTTCTTCAGAATTTTTGGTATTACAATATTCAGTTCAACTGTGTCAGATTTTTCAAATCGACATCCATTTGCAATCATAAAATTACAAAATTCATAAACAAATACAATATTAAATTTATAATGCTAAATTAGATATATTTCATACAAATTGCTGTTCTAATCTGGTAAATAATGTAAAAAGTAAAAAATTTGGTTAATTCGCATACTACGAAAAAAATAATACTGATTTTATTTTTCTTCTAAAAGTGTAATAATCAATAAAGGATCAGTTATCAAATATACAGAATAGACAAATAAAACTTGTTACAAAACTTGTTACTTATGATGTGATATAATTACATTCAATTAAAAACAGCTGCTATTATATTTCTTTAAAATTTATGATTTTGTACTTCATATGTTGTATTTAATTTAAGAAATATACAATTTCTTCTATATTATGTATATAAAGATATATAATAGATGATACATAATATATAAAAAATTAAATATTTACATAAAAAAAAATAAAGAATTTAATATTTTCAAACAATTTTTATATAAAAAAGACACGATTCAATATATATCAGCACTTTAGCTAGATATCTATGGGAAAAACAATTTTAGTTAATGTATAATTATCTTCAGTTAAATGACAATAATAGCAGCCTACAATTCATTTATTCGATGTAAGAAACAAAGATTTAAATATTATTATATTCAGGATTGGAAAGTACTACTTTTACTTTTGTAACTAAGTTGAAGCGTGTTCATGCTAATGTTGGACGTTGACGTTTGTAGCATGATAAAAATTGACAAATATCAAAAATTTTTGACGCTAAAAATGACCATCTAGCATCAGTATAAAAAATTTTTACAGTTAGAATTATTTTTTTCAGTAACTTTAATATAACTTCGTTCTTCTTTTCTAATATAATTGTAACTCTCAGTAACCTTGTTTTTATTGCTTTGTTTATTATATTTTAACATTGAGAGTCCTTTAATTAATCAAAATTCTGAAAATGGTTGAATAGGTTTTGAAAACAAAGCATTTTTGAAAAAAATGTTTCAGACACAAGTTATAGGCTTTAAAAAGATCTATCTTTATTTATTACATTTATTGAAAGATGTTGTTAAGGTTAAGTTGTCGATTTTTTAATACGAAAACCCTATTTTTCATTCCAGATTTAATTTAATAGCTGATGTGGAGAGCTTTCCAACATTATAATAAAGTCATTTTTTCTAAGTACTTTTCGAGGTATAAGGCGTATTAACGAAAGTTACAGTACTACTATACAACTTGTTTAACACGTATGTATATAAAAATATAAACATATAAATCAATCTTTTTCTTTGTTAGCTCTAATAGTATCAAAATGTTACTCATGTTGTTCTGTAATAATAAAGAAACTGAAAAAGTTACTTTCTGAGTAACTAAAACTGTAACTCGTTACTTTTTAAAGTAAGTAATTTGAAACCATAACTAGTTACTTTTTGAAACAAAAACAAACTGTAACTGTAATTAGCTATTTTTACAAAGTAACTTTTCCAACCTTGATTATATTAAATAATATTGCTCCTTCGGAAAAAAATGGGTGAACTTTTTCCACAGCAATTTGAACACAAAATGGTTAGCTTCATTTGGTTTATATGGCTTGAAAACTAATATTTGGTTTTCTTGTTATTTAATCGTTTGAATGCCAAAAGCGATTGCAAAAAAACATCATGTTGAATCTAAAAGTCTATTATGTAGAAGCATGATAACGAACATAAAACGAAGGAACGCAATCATTATCTTTGGCATTTCATGCGATTAATGTATTCAATAATAAAAATAATTAATCTTAAATAAAAAATAAGTTAATTATAGATTTGTGAATTCTAGTTTAATATATCAACCAGCAATAATCTTATATATATTAAATCATGAGAAAAACATTGAATTATTTATATAGGATGCGTTTGGAAAAATTAGCATTATTGGTCATTCCATTTTTATCGTTCATATATAAATCGAAGATAGAATGACATAAATAGTGCTAATAATGTCTCCTTGAATGCAACCATAGCTACACAAAAAACCGAAGAATTTAAACTGAATTATTTGCAACTGATCCTTTCTTTTTATACAAACCATTATCGTAGAAATTATTGACAATATATAAAATACAAAATTATGTACAATAGAGTTTGTAATGATCTCGCAATCGTTCAATATTTATCAAAAGTATAATAAAAATGTATCTCATATACATACATACATACATACACATACATATATATACATATGCATACATACAGACTGAATCGTAAGTATGTCTCAATGTTTTATCATGGGAGATGAATATTTCTCTTTTAGGCGTGGTCTCCTACGTTTTTTCCAATTACAGTCGGTAATTCATCTCCTATGGTAAAATACTGAGACATTCATCATGATTCACTCTATATACATATATATATATATACATAAAAAATATATACATATATATATACATATATATATATATATATATATATATATATATATATATACACACACACATATATACATATATACATATATATTTATATTTTTATTTATAAACATGCACACACGCACATGCATGTAAACGCACGCATACACAGTGTATATAAAGTCAAATTTTTTTAAATATATCTTTACATTAGGCAGTTTTTTCTTCTTTACTGTAAATGTATCTATATATGAAGTAAATATTCAAAAGTTGTATAATTCATACATATATATTGTCTTATCAAAATGTGTTTTGACGTAGTGTATATTGCAATATTCTTCGAAAACTACAAATTGGATTAATAATATATTAAGTGTTAATTTCTGATGCATACCTTTGTTTTACTAGCTGTTTTATCTGATTAATTACTCCACTTCTACACTATTGAAGCATAAGGGACTCTAAGTTTCGGTGCAGAATAGTATCCTTCACAGCATTAAAGACAACTTTAATATTTTCTGTGTCTACTGCAGTAGTGAAATGATGAAACAACGGTTTCCTTGGATCCCTTTTAACCGAGACGAACATATCGAGGATAAAATTTTGCACGTCCTTCATGGAATGTGGATCACCCGCAAATTGTGGAAAATAATAACGGATATTTGTATCCTGTGACCTCACTTTTTTATCGAGCAAATCCGTTTTGTTTAAAAATAAAATTATAGACACACCACAAAATATCATGTTATTCACGATTGTATCAAATATATTCTTAGATTCTTCCAATCTGTTAGTTCTCCTACAAGATTAATTGACAATAAAACAAAAACATTATCATTCATTTTACGATTTTGTAAAATAAACAAAAAAATAACATACCTATCTTCCAACAAGACTTGATCAAATTCCGATGATGATACAAGAAAAAGTATAGACGTCACGCAGTCAAAGCATTGGTACCATTTTTGCCTTTGAGATCTTTGACCGCCAACATCAACAAAGAGGAATGGAATATTATTAATCGGTATTACAAATTCAGAAATTCCTTTTGTCGCCTTTCTACAGTGTAGAATATCCTGATGTGTCGGTGTATAATCCTAAAAAATATTTATACACTTTATAGACAATAATAAAAATTACAAAATAACATACAAACACATTTGTCTTTACACTTTATAGTAAATAAAAATATATATATTAATTATTGTAATTATAAATTGTAAAATATATTACCACTCTTGCAATCCTATCAAGATTATCTAAGAAGTATTGAACAGAATCACTCTGGAAATATCAAATCACACATATAAATACAACACATAAGTTAAAAAATAATAAAATAATAATAAACAATTATTACATTTATATCAGTTGCACGAATGCATGCACAAGATTCGTACCTGTGCAATTAAAAAAAAAAAGAGAGAAAAGATCTTACTAATTGAAATTCTCTTCGCCTGTCGAATGCTCTTTTAATCGATGCATCTGTCCATAAACTCTGCAATGCTGGCACATAATGCAGAAATAATCTAGTATCCAACACCATGGTATTCTCAAACTTGAGTAATTGAAAACCGATATCGTAATTCTTAGAGTTCTCCCAAGGAATATTTAGTTTATCCCGTGCATCTACTAGAACCTTCATACCCTTTATTATATTCTGATAGATTACATGTTGGTATTCCTTAATTAGTTCAGGCTGAAAAAATATATAATACATAATATCAATTCCAATTCTCTGAAAAATATTTCTTATATAAAAGAAACATGATATTTATGCTTTTATAATATATTTTGGAAATATAATAACATTAAATATCAAGAAAAATATATGCTTAAAACGAAATTAGTAACAAATTAACAACTTTTATTTATAATTAAATATTTAATGTGCCAATTTCAATGAAAAATATTTATTCTGAGATATGACAGAAAATATCACATGTCAAATCGATATCAATGCGTTTTTTATAATCCATTTTATTCCTTATCTTTTTTTATCTTCTATATGTTTCATACATAATTTATTATATATACGCACACATATAAACATACTGTATTATTTATTCACTATATTACTCATATTGGACATTTTTTTTCTTTTCTAGAAATATATAAGCATTATAATTCTTATTCTATATATATATATATATATATATATATATATCATCAAAATTCTAACTATCTTAATCTTAGGATCTGAGCACAAGAATAGTAATACTTATTAAGTGGACGTAAGTAACACATGAGATTGGAGTATGGTGTACAACTTATTGTCATGTTTCCAAGACAATAAGTTATGTCATATGCCAAAGCTTGTACATTGCTTATGTTTGCAATATAAGTCTATTACAACAATTTCTTGTGCTCAAATCTTTACTCATATAAGTTGACTATTGGCCAATTTCATTTTAAGACTTATGACTACTTAAGATTTCCAACTATCGGCTCATTATAGAATTCTGGTTAGCAAAATTGATTAACAAATTGATTAATATTTATTTCTACTAACGTAGATTAATTTTAATCTAGATTTAATTTATTCTTTAACTATAAAAAAATAAAAAATAAGTTAAATCAAGAATTAATTATCAATGGAAATTGAAATATCATTAGTATGGAAACCAGTAAAATAGTTGAAATTTGAAATCACATAGATTTATATTGCATTTTTGAACGTTTTATTTTAGGAATATCTTTGTATTCTGTTATTGTATTTTATATATCTTCTCATCGAAAAAAATTGGCCAATGCTTCATTCTTTTCGCAAAAAATCCACAATGCAAATTTCAACAAATAAAATACTATGCTCAATTATAGTAAAAAAAATAGGATAAAAAAATAGATACATTAATGTGTTATGTGAAGGTTAAATATTTCGCTAATTAAATACAAGCTAGGTGTCATACATGAGATGGCATTGATCGTAGGACAACCAAACAAATATTCGAATATTACAAATATTGCGAGACGGCACCGATTTCATCACGTGGTGCCGCGCGCATGGAAGTGCGGGACTCCTCGAGTCCTTACCTCGAACTTGATACCGTGAATGATCCGCATCTGCTTGAGGAATGTCGACTTGCCGCTCTCTCCCGCGCCAAGCAGCAGCAGCTTCACTTGCCGGCGAAACGTCTGCCGATCCTTCTCTAGCATCCGGTCGATCTCCTGGCTCTTATAACGCTGCTCAATCTCCTCCGGACTGAATTTAAAACGCAGGCAACACGACCACGTTAAGGAGCTCGCCATCTTGCTACCCTGCCTACCTCTCTCATTCGCTCTCTCCACCTCCTTACTTTCCTCGCCTCGTTCGCTTGCTTCTCTTCTGTTGCCGAAATCCGGCAGCGTCAACTCTCGCTCGCTGCTGTCAGCTGCCGTCTCGGCAACAAACCGACGACACGTACTTTGGAAACGGGAACGCGCGCGCTAACAATACCGAATACACGACGACTCGCGTCCCTCCTCCACGTCTCGTTCGTCGCCACCCACCCCGCGAAAGCGCAATGAGCGCAACTCGCAACCGATTCAGAACCGCATTTCTCGGACAGGCGTAACCGGCCGGAATGCGCAACTACTATCACCGAACCGAGCGGATCACGCTCGCTGCGCTTTTTTTTTTCTAATCGATCAGAATCCGCGTGTATTCGTCTCTACACCGTACACCCTGTTACGATACAGATATATGTAGATACACACACATATATATATATATATATATATATATATATATATATATAAGAAAGAATGTGACAATGAAAGCAAAAGATATTTTCACGCAAACATCACTACCGTTTGTCCGCGATCTTCACAATTGTGTCCAATTGTATCCTTATGTGACAGTAGTGACACCGACGAGATACTAAAGACAGCCGGCCTTGAGCAAATTTTCTACTGTGACTATCAATGGAGTCCCCCATCTTGACATTCTTGATTATCAATGGAGATCCGAGGATAATAGAAGAACGATGACATTATCAATAATCGATATAAATTTGCAATTTTTAACATATGAAATATATTTGGGTACATACATTATTAAATTTACTGACTTTTTATAATATAGATGTTGCACAAATGAGTATGCATACTTTTAATGCTTTAATATTTTATATGTTGCTGAAAAAACTTTTTCTACAGTTATCATCAGCTGGATTGTCAATCAAATTCGGATGACATTAAAATCGCAGTTTTAAATAAAAATCGAGTATTATTAAATTTTGAACATAAATATACGAAACTAATAAATCATGAAATTAGTACTACATTATCAGTTTCTTATGCCCACTGCACATTGGATTGCTCGCCGAGCAAATGAAATATGATTGGTTGTTGCTTGTAAATCCAACCAATGGCCCATATTACAACCTAGTCACATCGTGCACTTGATACCCATCACTCGTGTGCCGTTTGTGAACACTAATAAATATTTAATGTGCAAGTCATGCTATTTGTTGCGTTATTTTGACATTTATTTGTGCACTTCTAATTGCTTCAAGAATGTCATTTTTCGATTTTTTTCAAAAATTTTTTGGTGTGACACGTCGTAATGAGCCTAGTACAAACAGGTAAAGATTTGAATACATGAAAAATATTAATATGTATTTTATATATAAATGATAAGGTCCTTCTCCTTATATTTTGATAAAAGTAGACTCTGATTTATTTTTGTATAAAAACGGAGAGTTGAAAAACAAATATCGCCATTTGATACTCTAAAAACAATTAAATGCTAAAGATGATATATTGGAAGGTTAGAAAATTCATCATCAACGATTCTCGATTGCCAGATTTTCAGTTTTCGATCGGAGATTACAATTTTTCTAAACGAATTCTCGATTTTCTGGCTGAAAACATTTGGTGATGCATTTTTTATGTTTTTTGAAAGAAAATTGCAATATAATAATCATTTTGGAAGTATCAATTGGTCTTAGCAAGATAAATGAAATCTTCGGTTTTTAGCCGGAGAAAATTGACCATTCCGATATTCACTGCTAGTGCTGAAAATCTATAGTAAACTATATTATATATTTAAATATTTTCAGTACTAGTGGTTTTTATATATATTTCTACTTGTAGATATTGTCAGCAGAGTGTACTTTTCATATAATAGCACAAGTCAACACAAGTTGACAAGTGTCGTTGTATCGTTGTCACTCTCTGAATGCTAAAAAAATAGAATGATGTTTTCTTTTTCTTCTTAAAAGTCCCTGTATGAATTTCCCTTGTGTTAGAGGCTATTGTACCATACAACGATATATGTATAAAATAACCCCCATGGAGAGCAAAAACCTCACTTATTGTCAATACCAGATCTTAAGCCTTTTTATACGTATTTGATAAATAAATATAGTAAATCTAAAAATTTAAAAATAGTTAATCTAAATAATTAATAAAAAAAAATTAAGTTTTTAACATTTTTTCATTTGTAACACTAAGTGAATTGTATATAAAATAAAATTATATATAGTTTTAATATTTAGTAATAATATAGTTTTATACGGGTTTTTTTAAATTTTCAATACAACACGATTCATTACCTGTAGAAAATTTGATTAGAAAAATATATAGAGAATTCTAATAAAAATTTTTAGGGATTGTATCATCAATTTTAGATTGTAGTATCAATATACTTTTCAGATTTGGCGATTATGGTTCACATCAAGAAAATTTTCGAAATCCAATTTGGCAGAGTGATGAAGATGATGGTGATGATGATGATATAATTAATTTTCGGTAAAAAAAAAAGAAAACTTGTATATTCAGAGATATTTCAATAAATTTTGATTCTAATTTTGATATTTTTTAGGCACCCTGAGAACAGTTTGCATTTCAGCATCTCTAGCAATCCACTTGAAATGATGTTTTACTTTGAATCCCAAATAGATAATATGTTGAAAAATTTTTTTAAATTTAACAACACTTTTTTTGGTATGTTTATTCGATGGAAAATTTATCATTCTGCATTGCTTCATTTGCAAATAAAGCGTTCAAGAATGTTATTCCAATTATCAAGATTGTTTCTATTTATAAGGATTTATTAAAATATTTTAAAGTAAAAGAATTCTTACAGACGATAAGAGTACTACATTACCATTTGCTGCACCTGAGAAGAATGACAATTTACGGGATAGAATGCTGAAATCCGATCCTGATACATTTGCCATCGCAGATGTACCAATAGAAAACAAAGTAGACACAGATTTAGATGGAAGGTAGTAATGATTCTATCCTTTCTTCAATTGTTTACTGTATCTTATATAAGTGCTTAATATAAAGGTGATTTATTTATGAGAATCATAAATAAATTGCAACATATAATTGATAAAATTAATTTTTGAGAAAATCGATTTTTCTTCAAAGTAACATAACCGCTGTTTTTAAAATGTTTTTCAAATATGATTCATTTAGTTATTTTAAATATTAAAGCAGAATTTTCATTAAAAAATCAATATGAATTTACAAGACATACTCTATTTTGATATATTCTGACATAAAATATAAAAAATCGGAAACTATTCATTTTTTATAATCTTAATATTATATATATATATATATAATAAAATGAAATTAATCAATTGGTAAAAAAAAACAGTTGTTTTTTTAAAAAGGTTTAATCAATAAAATGTCATATCTAAAAAATTGGAAGAGTCCGTCACGTGATTCAATGTGCATGACTTAGGATTATATCGATTTTAAATGTAAAAATCAAAATCGTTGGTGAAATTTCCTTTTCACAATAATTACCCATATTATGTTTACAATTCATATTATAGGCCGGTAGAATTTTCAAAAATGTGGAATAAAGAAAATATGGAAATAACAAAACCTTCCATATCAACTTTCTCAATTGGAAAATCTATTAGAAAGGAAATTATACGTAGAGCGGATGGAACTATTGAGAAAAAGCAAATAATCAGAGATAGTGAAGGCAATGAGGAGACAGTTATTTCAAAAGAAGCAGACAACAAAACATATGTTGTTAGTATAAAAAGAGATAAAAATGGCGTTGAAACAAGATCTGAGGATTTATTTAATATGGATAAAAGTATGTACGATAGATATATTAAATTTAATTAAAAAATAATTAAGAAATTATGAATGGAAACATGTATGTTATAGTTTCTAATATTGTACTCATTAAAAAATTATTTATGCATTTATTTGAAAATTATTATTAATGTGACAAATAAGCAAATTAGCAAATTTGATTGTGTAATTATAAAACTAGTTATAAAAGGAAATTTCTATATAAACTTCATTAATGTCTACTGAGTGATGAAAAGAGTATCAGATTTTAAGTTTATTAAAAAACTCTTTTACATTTTGAAATGCTTTAAACGTTTTTTTTTTCTTTTCAAGAGGTTGTATATGTACATTTGAGATCTAATTTTTTGTATATATCCAAAAGTATGTAATATTGTAGTGTTCTGGTTGGGATGTCGGGTTGCTCACACGCATTCATAAGCTTCATTCTTCTTTCCACATATAATGATCGATAAAAATAAAATAAAGCTTACAACGCGTGAGCATCCAAATTGAAAGCAGTTTATATATTTTCATAACACTCAGGATATTCTTATATTTATATATTCTTATATCGTAGTCGATTCTTATATTTAAGACTATCTTAAATATAGTCTTAAGATGTCATAAGCCAATTTTAAGACATAACTTAAAACAGTCTTAAAACAAAATTGAATATAAATACCGCCCTTAATAACCGTACTTGCTATTGTATAATTTAATACGAAAATTTTAATTGCAGATGAATTGAAAGACTTTAACCAAAAGTGGGAATCTTCTGTAAAAGATAACATAGGTGATCACAACTCAACTTATCGTTTTCCATGGGAAAAGTTTTTTGGTCCCAATCCAAAATTATAGCAAGAAATAGATAAAAAAGTTATAGTCTTTATTCCTAGTATTTAATATATCTCCTGTATGTAATATACGAATAAATTAATAAATTAAATGAACTAATAAATTAATTGAATCAACAATAGAGGTACTCCTTTCATAATTTCTAATCACAAAATTTTCTTTATTTGATAGAATATACTTTATACAATATTTATTATATACATAGATGTGTGTTTAATAAATTTATCATTCGACAAAAAATTTTTTTTAATTTATACTATCGAATCGCTCAAAAATATAATATAATATTGTAAGAAAGAAATGATTTATTGTTAAGAATTTACCTATTTTTGAATTACATAAATCTTGAATGTTCTGATAATTGATTGTAATATCATATATTGCATTTACGTTCATTTTAAAATATCGATTTTAATTCATATTAATGAATTTTTTTCAGATAATATTTTTTTCTGAAATATACGCGGAGTATAATATTAAATAATATAAAATAAAAATATATAAAAATATTGATGATACAATTCATTGCAATAAATGTAACTACAGATGTTATTAAACCCGATCAAGAATGCCATGTAAATGTAATAAATCAATATTTCCTCAAAATTTTAAATTCAGGAAATTATATCTTTTTTTAGATCACAGAAAAACAATCAGAATATCAGGAACAATCAGAATATGAGAAAAATAATAAAAGATGTGCGCATATAATAAAGCACTGAATTCAAATTACCTATAAATATATTTATATGAATTAATATTATACAAGAGAACTTAAAAAATAAACATGCTTTACAAATATTAATATATGCTGTAATAGCAGTATATTCAACATTTTATAAGCAGGTATTTTTATTTTTTTATTACTTTGATACTTAAATAAATGTTTTACCCTGATTAATCTTAATAAATCCAAATATTTTTGTAGATATTTAAATAATATTCAATACGCACATATATGCATCTATTTATGCAGTAATACACGCAAATGATTGTGTTTATACTGCATAGATATTATATACATAAAATATATTACTTACAAACAAATGCACAATTTTATAATTTTCAATATTACATTACTATAAATACAGCAAAAAATTTCATATATTTGTGAGATAATATGCAGGGTATCAATAAGTCTCTAAATAAATGACAATACAAATGTATGAGAAATATCCGATAATAAAAATATCCAGAAATTCTTTCTACAATAAAATTGGCCGTTTATGTATAGCAAATATTTATAATATTATTTAGATAATGTATCTAAATTAGTATAATTATTAATATTCGCTATTTCAGATATATAAAGAGATAACTATAGTCACTTCTGTTCTAAATTTCCTAAGATGGAACATAAAGTATTTTATTAGTCGCCTATAAAATATTATACAGAATGTTCTGGTAAAGATGAGCATTATTTCACGAGAGCACATACAGATTAGATAAAATAATCCTGTAAGTTTTTATAAATTTTTTTCCTACTACACATTGTTGAGATACTTGTTTGCCAAGATTCGAAAATTTTTCTTAAATAATTTTTATTCTACTTTTATACAGCTTTTGCAAAACAAAATTATATTTGCGCACAATGCGATTGATCAATCGATGAATTAAAAAATTCAAGAAAAATGCGTTTTTCCCATTAAATAAAAAGAGAGTGCGTTGCATCTTCTAGAATGACAATATTCCTTTCATTCGCGTAAATATTTAATGAACGATTGTGATTAAAATGTAATAAAATATAATTGAGATTTATACATATTTATGTGGCTCGAATTCACGTAGTCATTCTCATAAAAAGATAGAAGATATTATACGCTCTCATTCTATCAACTTAATCCCCTGATTATAGTCATGTCTATGATATATCTATGCCTAATAATTATAAAATTATATATGAAGAGTTCAAGTTATTCAAGAAAAATACTTTCCAAATCTTTGAAAACAAATATCTTGACAACGGTCATAAAATAAAAATTTATATAGAAATTTATGGGGTTATTTTCATCTGTGTTTTTGAAATGAGGTGAAAATTACAAAAGCGAATTTACTAGATGTTGATCAATGAAATGTATAAATATTCCAGTAAATTTGCTCATTTTTTAAATTTTTATCTCGTTTCAAGATACACGATCAATCCTTATCTGATTAATTATCATTCTTATTACTTTAAAATGAGAATTTGTGACTCAGTTATATTATTTTTTCTGAGACACTCTATATATACAAAGTATCCCATTTTAATTATCCCAGGCAAATATTTCGAAAAATCATTTAGTGCGCAGTTTAAAGGACTACATACGTTTAAATTCATATAGAATTATTAGACCATTAAAATGCATTTATTTCCTATATTAATTGAATTATAAATTTTTTTTTATTATTTTACATAAAATGATTCCTCTAATTATTCTACACTAAAAGAAAAGTTATCAAACTTCAATAATTTACAACATGTTCTTTTATGTTAAAGTAAAACCAGAATAGTATAAAATAAAAAAATATAAAATATCTGGTGAACTTCATTTTTTTGATAATTCTATCTTAATATTTTTAACACAAAATTTTAAAAATATTATTTTAAAAAATTCTGAAATGTTTCTGCCTTCCATACTTTTTCGGGATATTATTTAGGGCAATTAAAGTACTGTGTACAAGTTGTTTCAAAATCCCTGAATGAAAATAGTATAAGAAAGTTTTTTAAAAATTAATAAAAGTATACGTCATTATTTTTTATTTTTGAGCAATAGTTTTCGTGGCTTAATAAAAAATTAATAAACGAAAAAATAAATGAAGAAATTAGAAAGTCAGCTTAGAAGTCATAATAAATCACGGGACATATGCAATTAGATTGCAATTAACTATTCGATTTCTACTATGTTCTGTATATTATCGCATTGGTATAAATTGTAATTAAAATAATTTTCTATAGAATCAGGCATTACTGGCAATATGACGCTAATAATCTAAAAATTTTCATTTGTATTTATTTTATGAACATTAAATCAGAATTATATTACACCTAGTATTGCACAGACATATGTACAAGATATTTTGTTCAGATGAAAGTTGGATGCAAATATTGATAAAATTAATTTTTGAAAAATATCAGTCTTTTAAGATCAAATATGGAGGTTAATTTTTTAAATGGAATTGATTTTTTCTACATAATATAATTCCTTTGATTATTTTGCACATAAAAATGTTAGGTAACTGTCGAAGGTAACTATCGAAAAATCAATAATTTACGAGATATTTCATGTTAATATGTGCCAAAATAAAATATAAAATATCTCGTAAATTTGAAGTGGCAAGGTTCACGAAACGTGGTATTCCAAGAATGGATCTGAACACGGAGAAAATGCGCGAAACGCATAATCTTTATAGAAAGCACCCGTGGAAGCCTCAAGAATATTATCTTGTAAATTATTTTTTATAATTTTCAATTCTATTAAAAAAATGACTGTATATACGATCTTGAAAAACTAATTTAAAAAAAAATTATTTTATTTTATTTTATTTTATTTCTTCAAACCGTACAATTTTGATTTGAAACATTATGTATCTTTCATATTTTCCGAAATATACAACACATTACGTTTGAAACAAAACACTCTGTATGCATATATATATATATATATATATATATATATATATATATATATATATATATATATATTTTATATTTTTT
>Ga0157363_1001594_pt1 | contig 19070 bp, 6 predicted proteins | sample AttsexASBM1_FD_111477 | JGI IMG/M metagenome (GOLD analysis project Ga0157363, IMG submission 111477) | Fungus gardens microbial communities from leaf cutter ant in Ribeirão Preto, State of São Paulo, Brazil - Atta sexdens ASBM1 | ecosystem: Host-associated > Fungi > Mycelium > Unclassified ... | reverse complement strand
GATGCGATAAAATAATAGGTGCCATCTGAATGAAGATAAATATGGGGATCCGCACGCTGTTCTATCAGGGGATTGGGGTAATCACTCATCGTTTAACTCCTATTAACACTGGATTGTTGATGCCGACTGACGTTGCTCGGCTTTCTCAGTTCCTGATACTGACGACGACGAATCGCTAAGTCAGCTTGTATCTTTCGCATCGTCTCACGGTCGACTTTTAATAACCGCACGACCCCTGCCGTGATCAGATAGCCCACAGCCGGAATGAGAGTGAATAACATCACAATGCCATCCAATGCCTGAGGACTTTGCTGGGCTGCTCCGGCTTGATAACCATAAGTCGATAGCAAGAAACCCACCATCGCTCCCGCCACCGCTAAGCCAACTTTAATGAAAAAGATATTCCCAGAAAAACTGATCCCCGTGATACGTTTGCCCGTTTTCCATTCACCATAATCGTCCACATCCGCCATCAGTGACCAATGAAGCGGTGACGGTAATTGATGCAAAATGTTTAGCATAAAATACGCGACAAGAATCAGTGAGGTGGCATGGGGGTCTAAGAAATAAAAGCCGAAGGAAAAGAGACTCAGTATGATGTTGGTCCAGAAGAAGACTTTCAATTTACAGAATTTATCCGTCAGTGGCTTTGCCAACGCGCTGCCCAGCATCATTCCGATGACACCTAGGCTAATGAATAGACTCGCGAAAGAGGTCGACTTCTCCATAACCCAGGTCACGTAGTACATGGTCGCCGCCATACGAATGAATCCTGGACAGACGTTAAAAAACGTCAGCAGTAAAATACGCACCCATTGATCGTTTTTCCAAATATCTTTTAAATCGGATTTGAGTGCATGCTTGGAAGGGATCGCCGGTTGAATACGCTCTTTCACATAAGCGAAGCAGAACAGAAACATCAACAAAGCGATGATGGCCATCACTCCCATCGACATTTGATAGCCGCGAGCCTTATCCCCGCCACCAAAAAAGTCCGCCATCGGGAGCAGCGTAGAGGAGAGAATAAGCGTTGCAATGCCTACCATAAAAAAGCGATAAGATTGACAGGCGACCCGTTCATGGGGGTCAGCAGTGATCACGCCCCCCAGGGAGCAATAAGGAATGTTGATGGCGGTATAGGTCACTGACATGAGAAAATAGGTGACGAATGCGTAGATAATTTTACTTTCAGGACTCCAATTCGGCGTGGTGAACATCACCACACTGAATAACGCATAGGGTAGCGCCACCCATAATAAATAAGGTCGAAACCGCCCCCATCGACTGCTAGTCCGATCAGCAATCGCCCCCATCATCGGATCGATGATGGCATCAACGACCCTTACCGAGAGGAGTAATATTCCAACCATTGCCGGCGTCAGCCCAAAAATATCAGTATAAAAATAATTGAGGAAAAGCATTATTGCACCGCCAATCATATTGCAACCAGCATCCCCCATGCCGTACGCAACCTTCTCTCTGAACGACAATTGACCTTCCTTCATGGGATTATCTCCATATTGATGGGCATCTAATGATGTTTATAGGTTCTGCAATATCGCTGAGTATCTTCCTAGTAAAGAGAGAGTGTCAGGATAATCCTGATATCAATATGGATAATCGGGTTATTTACCGAAAAGCGTGATCGATGGGACAAATTAAAAAAACAGGCTCAGACGAGCTTAAGATTAAATGATGTGTTTTTACGACACTCTGCTTTTTGTCAGCGGATAGGCTAAGCATGTTTAAAGGGTATCATGAAAGATAACTGCAGGGATATTCTCTTCACGAGCGTTTCCCCCCTGTTATCCCGTTCAACTAGCTATCAGTGATGAAAACTGTCTCAATCCTATAAGCGGCTGGGGAAGTAACTATCTAGCGAATATTAGCATAGTTGGCGAATACCCTTACCATTTATCCAGTAGTGTAAGCTCATATCTCACCATTAGGATATTCCTCAGATCCAGAAAGTAACATGGGTTCCCAGTAAAAGCATCAAGCCCGAGCGGGGTAAAATATTTCCCTTTTTTACTGCTTAATAAACTTAATAATCTTGGTTCTACTGGGCATTTGGGGAAATCAGACCACTATCACCTACCCGTCTAGCCATGGAAGATGTCGTTATAAATCAAGTTGGTCAGGAACAATAGTTATTATTACTTTGATTCTAACGCTACCAATGTAATGCGCTACAAATAGGACAAGGTATCAAGCCTCTAATCATTTCCTCAGCAAAGCTAGAAATAGATGAAGTTTTTTTGGAAGAGCCTTTACGTTTTCGATAATTATTTTTAATCGTAGTAATGACGCATCATATTACGAAGCACCAAATATAATATCGTCAATATTTGAAACGCCAACATTTAAATATAATTAAAGATGATAATAGCACGCTAAGCAATCATTGATACTGGCAAATTTGTAGAGACCGAATACCTTGACTACACCGCCTGCAAGACACATTTCGAGCGACAGCAAGCGGCTTAAGTCTGGTTACGAAGCGGTTTATTTAATCCGTTGAAGATGACCAGGAAAGAATAAAAAAGTGATTTTAGTTAAATGCTCTCCCACCAATTCCACTTTTAGTACCGCCATTTTTTACCGAAACCATCCCTTTTATTGTGCTATTTATAAACTTTTGCTATTGCTCTACTTCTCCAATATGAATCATTATCGCTTGAAGGTTAATTTGACCTTTTTAAGGCTTGCATCATAAGTATTATTAGCGATCTACAAATCGTCAGTTGCTCCGCATAAAGCTGGAGCGAATGCTCCGTTGAAAATATTGGCATAGTCAAACCTTACTAAAATAGTAGGCCATAGGTGAGTTAAACTTGACCCACAAGGGGATTTATTTTATCTTTCCCGCCAAATTAGATATAACAAAATATTTCCGCATTACTAATTAAGCCGATGCTCAATTTCCACAGCTCATCGAGTTATGATTTTGAGTGTGCTTTTCACTTTTTCTTATTCTATTTTCAAAGGACATTTGGTGAATAATAGACCACTTTATCGAGTTACCGCTCTGGCCATTGTTATCTCGATGACCTCTAGCTGCACTTCAGTCAAAAATTTTGCTAGAGAGTATGGCACTGCTGCGGGATGCATAGGCGGTGCCGCACTTGCGGGGGGAGCTACCTATTTAGTTACTAAGGATGCTAAAAAAGCCCTTGCTGGTGGATTAATTGGAGGCATTGCAGGCTGTACTCTCGGAAATATTTGGCAAAAAAGAGAACAAGCGTTAGCTGATATTGCTAAACAAGAAAATATTACTATCACCACCAATTCACTCTCTACACAAGATAGCTCGCAACCTATTGGCCTTGTCGCACAAGTCGAAGATAACGCCATGTTCTCAAGTGCCAGCTCTACCCTCACTGCAAGCGGAATGCGCCAAGTAAGCAAAATTGCAGGGGCTATGCAAAGTGACGATAAGAATGGAACCGGTGTCATCTTGGTCGTGGGGCATACTGACTCAACAGGTTCTGCCTCCTCGAATCAACGCTTATCAGAGTTGCGAGCGAAGACAGTCGTCAAACTCCTCGCAGCAAAAGGGATCAGCGCCAAAAATCTTTACTTCCAAGGAGTAGGATCATCCCGTCCAATAGCGACTAATGATACTCTCGATGGCAGAGCTAAAAATAGACGTGTGGAAATCGTGCAAGTCGCCAACGAGAAGCTGTTACAGCAACGCATCGCACAAGAAGATAATAATTTAGATTATTTAAAATATAGTTCAGTAACGTCTACCACCACCTCTCGACCAAATCGAGAAAAAGTTGACAAACCTCGCTCAAACAAGCCTGTCGCTGAGTCCCAAAAAACAACAATCGTTAAAAATATTCCACAGACCAACACACACACAAGTAGTGATGCTACCCCATCAAGTTACATCAATTTTGGTGGCAAAGATGCGGAAACAACAAAGTCTATCGCTTATTCTTTAACACCTATCAAGTCAGGTTTCAGCCTTATCAATTCAGCACAAGCTAGCCCAGTGGTAAGTAGCTGTTTAAAAGACCTGCCGCGTATCAGCGGTAGTGCCAAGAATCTTGCAACGGGTGCAGATTTAACCGCTTATCAAACAACTGAATTTCTACCTAACATGAATGGCAGGGCCTGGGCTGGGTTAGTCAATAATAACTTAGTTACGCTGAGTCCAGTGGCAGTGTTACAGAAAAATGCCCAGGTGATCACTAACCCAACTGTTTATGTTACACGACAATACAGTAACGAGGCGATGCGTAGTCATCCAATGAAATTCTCTGCATCAGCGAATACGTGGGAAGGTGAAGATCAAATCCTCTACCGCGTTTATCTGAATTCAAATGGGTCAAAACCAATATCCTGTATCGATATGCTATTGCCTAAATCTACCGCTCAAAAAGCTAAAGGGCAGTTATTTTATCAAAATTCACATACACCTTTTGTTGCTGACTACTCTCCTGTGAAGAGTTAACTGGACTAACTTATGGAATTATTAAATACTTTACTCAACGCTATATCATTGTATCGCTATATTTTTTGGCCACTTTTTGGTTTGATGATGCTAGTCATCATTTTCATTCGTTGGTGGGATCAAGTCAGTTATTTTTTTCTCAACGTTTGGGCGAGCTTCCCCGCATTAGGTTTCATTAGCCGTCTTTCAAAAAGTCATGAACCGCGCCGTCTAGGTACAGGGCGGATTTCATGGCATCCTTCAGAAGAAGCTCTCTGCGGTAAGTATTATCAATATTATCGTTCTACAAACCGTGATGCTAATTTCTATCATCGCTGTGTGAATTATCTCAATAAAGTGGGTGAGCGAGGAAGAAAACCAACTGGCATCATTCTCTGGCTATGTAGTATTGTTTTGGTCATTCTGGAAGCTTTTATCTTTGCACTGGTGCTCTCACCCTTTATCGCTAATAACATTACGGCTAACCAAGCAGAATTATCTGCAATCATCATCTCCATTTTGATTGGTGTAATATTAGTTCCCGCGACTCACCTAATGGGTGCGCAACTCCATAAAAACTCACTGTTTAGTAAAATTAGATATTGGTATAAAGAAGCTTTCCGTGAAGGTAATGCTCGGGGACTTGAATCGAACAGTGCCGTGACATTAGAAAATACTAATGTTGATGACAGTGATCCAGCCTACTTGCAAATGCTTAACCGCGTTAATCATAGCCTGGGCGCGCGTCGTGAGTACGTTATTACACTTATCACCCTTATATTGATCTCAACCTTTGCAATTGGGGCATACTTCATCCGCTCTGCAACGATAAATGCAATGGATACACAGCAGATTAATGGTTCACCATTTAGTCAAAGTGGCGATGCTAATAACTCTCCTTTTGAGCAATCGGCAGCGAGTAATCAGTCTCCCTTTGAGCTTCCAAGTGAGGCGGCTAAAGATAATCAGCAGGCAGATAAGCGAGCAACGACGGAAATTACCAATAATAAAGTCTTTGCCTCAAAACTGACTTTTGCGATCCTTTCCGTTATTTTCATCGGGGTACAGCTAATCGGTATTTTAATCGGCTATTTTCGGTCGTTTGCCGGGATTGAATCTAAGTCTGCGGCGAAGTACATCGGTAACTTCAGCAGCTCAGAAGAATTTTCTGCTTGGTATGCCCGTCAGAGAGAACGTGTCGAACGCGACGCACAAAATAAACTGGTAGCACTGCAGTCTAAAATGGCGCTTGGCCGAACAAGTAGTGGTAACTCTACGAATACGGATGTGCGTACGTTTGCCGACTATGTGAACGGTAAACTACGCGACCAACACTCTCACCAAGCGGAACAGAAGCGCTCTCAGCAGGTATCATCACCGATTGTAGATTTACCAGAGACGATCTCCCCGACTCCACCCATCGCTAACAGCTTGGAGGCCTCGGCGGTAACCCAACCGAATAACACTTCTAATACTGATATCGCTCAGCAACAGGGTCTAGCCATTAAGGAATTAGGCGATATTAGCCATTGTGATGATACTGAATTACAGTTACTTGCCGAACATATCAACGTCCCTCTAGACCTTTTGATAAAGCAACGTAATGTGCAAAAAATATTAAACCGCCGTAATGGTCAGGGAGTCGTTTAATGGTACGGCTACTCTTTATAGGTTTATTAGTATTTTCGTTCAATTGCTTTGCTAATGTGCGCAATGACATTCCAAGTTGTTACCAATATACGCATTTACAGCAATACCAACCTCACGCTCAAGGGCGTGAGTTAGTTATACTCATCGATCAAACCGTACATGTCCCCACATCAATTAAACAAAATATCTGGGAAAAAGTGGTACGTTGGGCGCAACCAGGCGACCACGTAATTCTCTATCAATTTTCAGCACTATTGAAAGATAAGTATCTGCAACGAGTCTATGATGGCACGCTTGCCCCACTTTTAACCGATAAATCTATTCGTGATAATTTAGGTCTAGATAGTCTTAAACAACTTGATCAATGCCTAGTCGAGCAAAAAGAATTTTTTGCAAAACAGATTGGCCAAGTCATGGCCAAAAGTTACTCAATTGATGGGGATAACATCGCGAAAAGTGAGATTATTAATAGTCTCCAGCAAGTTAACCAAGATATCAAAAATCATCCGCAGCAACTTAATCGAAGATATTTACTCATTTCAGATATGCTTGAAAATAGCGATTTTGATAGCTTTTATAAGAATAATGCCATCAGAAATCTCTCACCAGATTCGGAAATGAAGAAGATATCATCGCAGGGATTGACTACGGATTTCGAGGGAAGTCCAGTTTATGTGGTGGGAGCAGGCTTAATTGCTTCTCAGCATGGGAACAATTATCGCTCAGGTAAGATTATGCAAAACCTAGAAGAATTTTGGTCCAAATGGATCACAAGTTCTAACGGTAAGTTAGTCTACTTCGGTGCCCCTGACCTTAATATAGACCTGCAATAATTACTCCCTTACCCAAGTCATTGACCTCATCCCCGAGCAATATTGTGTCACCCAACACAATATTGCTTATTATTTCAGAGTTAACCCAACTCTTTTACAATTATAATTCCCTGTCAAAATAATACATTAGCTAAAGATAGACTAGGCGATCATCGCACCGCCTAGCTGAATACCGATTAGCGTTCGCGTAACGCTTCTTTCGCCTTATTTAACGGCTTAATCAGATATTGCAATACCGTTTTATGGCCGGTTTTGATATCGACCGTTGCAATCATGCCGGGAAAAATGGGGAACTGCTTATGATCGCGGTTTTCCAAATGATTACTATTAGTGCGAATATAGACGCGATAGTAAAAAATATCACGTTTCACCTCATCTTGAATGGTATCCGGCGATATCATGGTGACCTCTCCCGGTAATCCACCAAAAATGGAGTAATCATAAGCGGTAATTTTTACCATTGCCTTCTGACCGGGATGAATAAATGCCACATCCCGTGGGGAGATTTTCGCTTCAATCACCATTTGATCATCAAGCGGTACCAAGGTCATTAACTTTCCATTAGGGGGAATAACGCCGCCCACCGTGGTCACATCAATATCTTTAACAATGCCACGCAATGGGGCATTAAAGGTCAAGCGAGTCAATGAGTCTTCCCGCCCACGGGTAACTGAGCGTTGCGCTTCAATCTCTTCATTCGCTTTCGCTAACTCTTCGCGGGCTTTTACGTAATACTGGTTTTGCATCTCAGTGATTTTGCTTTCCAGATCATTTTTCTGCCGTTGTAAGCGTAAGACTTCGACATTACTGGCCGCGCCCAATTTCACTAACGGTTGCGTCATGGTTAGTTCACGTTGCACTAACACCACCCCTTCGCGTAATCCCGCGAGTCCTTTTGTTAAACTGGCGCGTCGTGAGTCATACAGCGCGGTTTCTTGTTTGATCAACCCACTGTCATTCATGATCTCTGCGGGAAAGGTTAACGGGGTACCATTCACTTCTGCGTTTAGCCGTGCCGCCGTCGCCAGTGCAGCATTTAACCTCGACTCGCTCTCCATCACACTGTACTGCGTTTTAGTCCGGTCTAACTGAGCAAGGGGTTGACCTTGTTCAACAATATCGCCCTCTTTTACAAATAATTTGTGAACGATTCCCCCTTCCAACGATTGAATCACTTGTTCATGTGAGGAAGGCACAACTTTCCCATTACCGGTCGTCACTTCATCCAAGTGGAAAAAACTCGCCCAGGTAATAAACACGCAGAGCAAGGCAAACAAGCTCCAGGCAACCAGCGTTGAACGCGGTAATTTCGGTTCCTGTAAGCGACTGTTGAATTGATTTATTTCACTCATGCGTTGGCCTCCTCAGTGGCCGGCGTATTACGTAAGGTCACTCGACGCGTTGCCCCAGGGCGGGACAATCCACTCTGCTGTAAAATCGCGTCACGCGGACCATCTTTGATAATTTTGCCGTTATCAAGAATGATAATCCGATCGACAAGTTCAAGGGCCGCCAGGCGATGGGTGGCAATCACCAGTGTTTTGCTAGGATTCAGCCACTGGCTTAACGCATGAATAAAATGTTGTTCGCTCATTTCGTCTAAAGAAGCAGTCGGTTCGTCCAATAATAAAATGGATGGCGAGGTTAATATGGCACGCGACAGTAATAATGCCTGGCGCTGGCCGCCCGACATACCAAAGCCCCCTTCATTGACCAGTGCATTTAAGCCCAGCTTTTGGTTACGCACAAAATCGAGTGCTCCACTCAAGGTCAGCGCATGGTGGATCTCTTCATCGCTGGCCAACGGATTCCCCAGCGTAATGTTGTCGCGGATCGAACCGAAAAATAGCCGTGCGTGCTGGGTCAATAATTGCATATCACGACGTAAATCGGCGGGATCGAGGTGAGCTAGCGCGATATCGTCGAGCAAAATAGTGCCCGCTTGGGGTTCCTGCATGGCGGCGAGTAGTTGCAGTAAGGTACTTTTCCCAGAGCCATTGCGCCCTAATAGCGCGATTTTCTCGCCGGGTTTGATCATCAGTTGCGCAAGGCTTAAGACTTCGGTTTTCTCTTCTTCGTCATAGTAGAAACTGACGTTCTTCAGCTGATAATGACCTTGCAGATGCGATTTATGAACACGTTTACTGGCTAGGGGATCATCGATCGGTCGTTGCATTAACTCATCGAGGCCTTTACGGGCGACTTTCGCCGATTGCCAACGTGACAGTACGCCAGAAATTTGTGAGAGTGGTGCAATAGTCCGTGAGGCAAGAATGGAGGTCCCGACCAGTGCGCCGGTGGTCATATCCCCACTCATGACTAAGTAGCAACCCACCAACAGTACTACTGCATAAACAATCGATTGGACCTCTTGCGTCCAGGTCATCAATAAACCGGTTAACCAGCGCTGTTTCATGCCGACTGTCGCAGCGACGTCATTGGTATTGTTCCACTGATTCTGAAAACGCTGCTCCGCGCGCATTAGTTTGATGTCCTCAATTCCCTGCACCGCTTCGACTAGCGTCGCGTTACGAATCGCCGACTCACGCATCCCTTCTGCCGATAATTTCGCCAGGGGGATCTGGATCAATAATCCCGGTATCACTAACAGTGGTACGGCTAATAACACGACAAAGACCAGTGGCCCGCCGATCATCCATAAAATCGCCACAAAAAATAAGAAGAAAGGCAAATCGGAAAAGGCCGAGATGGTGGTCGAAGTGATAAGCTCACGCACCGACTCTAGCTCCCTGATTTGTGAGATAAAGGACCCTGTTGATCGGGAACGCTTACCATTCTTGATCCGCAACGCATGGGCAAAGACGCGTTCGGAAATCCGTAAATCGGCGCGCTTACCGATCACATCCGAAATATGGACACGCAGCATACGCATCGCAAACTCGAATAAAATCGCAATCATCACCCCACTAAAGAGTACCCAAAGTGTTGGTACAGATTGTGCGGGGACGACGCGGTCATAGATTTGCATTGAAAAAATCATGCCTGATAGCGCTAACACATTGGCGACTAGTGCAACGATCATAATATCGCTGTAGCGCCGCCAATCTTTCAGGGCCAGCTGCCAGAACCAATTTTTTTCATAAGGTTTAATATAGTCATCGACGCGCGCATCACGCACCGATTCTGCCGGACGTAATACCATGATGCGTTGCAGGCGTGCTGCGAGTTCTTCCCGCGTTAGCCTGGTCTCCAAGCCTTGTTCGCCGCTAAATTGAACGCTTAGCGAACCGCTATCATCCATTTTGGTAATGACAGCAATTTGATTTTCAGTCAGTTCTACCACCAAGGGCAGACGATAGGGGTCGAGAAGACGCGGATCCGCCGCCACGGTACGCAGACTAAGACCCAGTTGTTTCGCCATGTCTTCCAAGACCCATTGTTCGGGAGACTGGCTTTCGTGATTGATGGTCATCCGGACATGTTCTTGAGAGAAATCCAGACGATAAAATTTTGCAACACTCAACATCGCCTGCAACCAAGGCTCATAGTGCGGATGGGTTTTCATAACAAATACCTACTCAAACAACTCAAAAATCATCCAGGTCGGCGGGATGGTCCTAAATCAAGGAGCATCCCGCCGACCTGGACGGTATGGAGGGAAAAGAGTCCCCATGAGTTTCCCCATGGGGAGAGGTCACTACACCACTAACAGCTGATGATTCGCCAGTAAGGTCGCTAAGTCAGTTTGCACACCATTTAGCGTGACAACCGTTGTCGCATCAAACTGGCCGCCCGTTCCATCTCTATCGATTTGGATTTCGGTATTACTGCCATTTTGCACAACATGGAGGTAGTCGGTGATGTTACCGGCACTGGCATCAATCGTTGCCACACCGTCAACATAACTGGCTGAACCATCGCCCTTATAGCCCGAGCCGCTCAATAGCTCCCTTAAGTCGATACGATCGGTATCCGCGGTGGATTCCCAACTGCCGACAGTAAAGCCATTGACAACGTCGCTACCATTTCCGCCTGTCGCGTCAGCGCTATTGATCAACTTATACAACATCGTATCGTGACCGCCATTGCCGATATTAAAGGTGTCGTTCCCGCCACGACCTTCAAATTGGTTATCCCCTTTACTTCCCGTGATAACGTCATTGAAATCCGAGCCGTTGATCCCTTCGATATTGACTAAACGCGAGGTATTGAAGCCGGTATCCTGAGCCGAGGAGATGCTAAGGTCGACATTGACGCCCGCCGTCGCATTGCGATAATCCACCACATCGACTCCACCCGTTGTGCTCCAACTGTCATGGTCAAAACTGGTCGTCCAGCCACCGCCGCCGTTATAGGTATAGGACCCTTCTTCTGCAACAAAAGTATCGTTATAGCCTGTCCCGGTTAGGGTGCCACTGTGTCCGCCTGTCGCCGCATCAGCCGTCAGTGCGTAACTCTCTTTTCCATCACCCGCTTCGAGGTTATCCCAGGTCACATTGTCCGACTTTCCATTAGTAATTTTTACTAATTGAGCCGAATAAGTATCATTAGGATTTAAGCCATAGAAACTTACTAAAGCTGAAGTGTCGTTCACACCAATGCCTGACTGGGCATTGATTATTTGTGAGGCCACTAACTTACCAGCGGAGTTGTATAGATTAACGGTATTTCCATAAAAAACATTGATCCCTTCACTGTCTACGATACGTAAATGCATCGCCGTACCTTTAGCAATCTGATTATTGTTCTGGATCAATACCACCTGACCGTTTTGCTGAGAAACCAGCAGGTCTTGGGTACCATTCCAGTCATAATCCAGGGTTGCCATACCGGTCACATTCACCAGCTTGCTGGCGAGGTTGCTGGCCGAGAAGCTGGCACCATGATTGTTATTGGTAAACAGCGTGGCAGTTTGTGCCCCACCATAGGTACTCAACTTGATGATATCGGTCTGGCCATCACCATTCCAATCCACTGCCGCTGAGAGATAACCTTGGGTCGCCGCCGCATTGGTTTCTACCGCCGTCCCGGTGCTCGCCAGTTTCCCCGTACCATCATTGTAATAAATGAGTCCAGCATTACCTTTATATCCACTCGCGATATAGAGGTCCATGTAGCCATCACCATTAAAATCTGCCCAGGTCATGGACGCAGCATTGGTACTGTTAGCACCGTTACCAACAAACACATTAGCCACATCTTGGCCTACCGCTAAGGTCCCATCGCCTTTGTTAGTAATAACTGTTAAGGCATAGGCACCACTGCGGTCAGTATGCTGAACAATATCTACGGTTCCGTCATTATTGAGGTCAACCCCGGAAATTTCACGACCGGAATTAAACTGCCCATAGAAGCTACTTTCGCCACCTGTTCCATCTGGGGTCAGTACACCTTTGTTATTGTTAAGGTAAGTGAGGGAATCCATCCCCGCATCACCGTAAGCCAAATCAAGGTAACCATCCCCCGTCCGGTCGTAGGCCATCACGCCGCCATACCAGATAGTGGTCCCCATCGCCAATTGTGAGCCGTTATAATTACTGCCATCAAAGGTCCAGGTAATTTGCGTGCTGTTATCATAGGTCGTTTCCGTACCATAAATCGTTTGTACGCCGCTACGATTCACATCGGCACCTGTCATATTGACGAGAGCTGCCCCACGAGTGTTAGTCAATTTATTGCTATCGTAGCTGGAAACGTCAGTGCCATTGTAGATCTGGCCATTTGTTCCAATCGTCCACAATCCTTGACTATCAGTACCAATAAGCATGTTTGAGTTATTGCTTGCACCGGCAACCGTTGCCCAATTGGTGTTAACGCTGTCGGTATTCACCACCAGACTGCCATGCGCTAAGCCAGTCGTATTACCGTTACCCGCACTGCTCTTAATCTGTGCGGTAACATCGTAACTATCGACCGCTAGCGCAGCGCTATTTGGCACCTGCAAATACCAAGTGTTGTTGGCGTAATCTACGACTACCGCCCCACCGTTTTCCGAGGTGTAGGTTTGGCCTCCGACAGTCACTTGAATATACTCACCATTTTCCAAGCTTGCCGAGACCGTTCCGTTCACAATAGGCGTGGTATCAGAGGTAGTAAGCGAATTCACCGTCGCGACCGTCGTCGGTATGGATGTATCGACTTTCAAGCCAAAAGCAGCCGAATCGGTGTAGTTACCCGCTAAATCCATCACACGGACGAAATAGCTATGTTTGCCATCAGACAAATTACTCTCTTGATAGGTCCAATGTGTTGAGTCACTCATGGTGACTAAGCCCAGTAACACGCCATCACGGAACAGCTGTACGATGTCGCCTTTACCTACCGCTTGTGTCAAGGTGCCATTAATCACTGGTGCGGTATCATCAGTCGCGACCTTAGTGCCAAAGTCTCCCTGACGTTCACCTTGATCATCGGTGTAGCTGACAATAGTCCCTTGACTCGCTGGAGGAGTGGTATCTACCGTAACCGTCTGCTGAGTCACCGAGCCGACATTGCCTGCTTGGTCAATGATACGAACCTGATATTGATAATCGCCATCCGCGAGGGTACGACTATCACTGTAGGTCCACTGCTGATTATTCACCGTGACGTCCACCCAGGTTTGTCCGCCATCCAGACTGATCTGCACCCGCTCATCACTGGCCAATACACTTCCAATCGAACCTTTTAGCGTTAAGGTTTGATCTTGAGTAATAAAGTCTGTCGCAGACTGCCCAGTATCATCGCTGATCCCATCGATCGAAATACCATAATCTGGAGCAGTCGTATCAACCGTCACTTTTTGTGAAGCCGTTGAACCAATATTACCCGCTTCGTCAATGACCCGAATTTGGTAACTGTACACGCCATCCGTCAGGGTTCGACTTTCTGCATAGCTCCATGAGGTACCGTCAACCTTGGCATTTACCCAGGTCTTGCCACCATCGGCGCTGACCTGCACGTACTCATTAGCTTGTAACGCTTTACCAAGTGAACCTTCTAATACATAGGAAGTTTGGTTAGTTAAGTAGTCGTGTGCATCAAAACCACTGTCAACAGTAATATCATCAACGGTAATCTTCTCTGCTACATCTGGCGCAACTGTGTCGATCGTGACTTGTTGTTGACTGAAAGCGCCGACATTCCCCGCTGCATCGACAACCCGTACCCAATAGGTATAGTTACCATCTGCTAAGGTTCGGCTATCGGTATAGTTCCATTTCGTACCAATAACATTCACGTTTTGCCAAGTCTTACCGCCATCTACACTGATCTGCGCATATTCATTCGCTGACAGTGAGGAGCCTAATGATCCATTAACCGTTAAGGAGGTATCGCTAGTGATAAAGTCGTTATTATGCAGCCCTGTATCTTGATCAATGCTGTCTATCGAGATCGTCTTACTGACATCAGGCACCTGTGTATCAATGGTAACTACTTGGCTTGCGGTAGCACTGATATTGCCTGCCTCATCAATGACCCTAACTTGATAGTTATATTTCCCATCGGTGAGCGTACGACTGTCGACATAGGTCCAGGTTTTACCGCTGACGTTGACATCTACCCAGGTTTTTCCCCCATCAATACTGACTTGTGCGTGATCGTATTGACCTAACTCTGCGCTGAGGGTACCCGTTACTGACAACTGGGTATCACTGGTAATAAAATCGTGATCCGACAGCCCAGTGTCCTGATTGATCGCATCGATAGTAATCGACGCTGCATCAGGTGCCGTAGTGTCAACAATGACGTTTTGTTCAGCCGTCGCCCCCACGTTACCCGCATCATCAATCACTCGAACTTGATAGTTCCAAGAACCGTCAGCTAAGCTGCGTCCATCACTGAACGACCAGCTGTTACCTGTTAGGGTGAGGGTTTGCCAAGTATTTCCACCATCAAGACTGATTTCGGCGTGTTCATCATCCGCTAACGCGGCCGATAATTTACCATTCAGTACCACTTTCGCATCATTGGTAATGAAATCTGTTGCACTTAACCCCGTATCATCTTGTAACGCATCGATAGAGATCCCCATACTCGGCGCAGTAATATCAACATTGATACTGTGGTCTGCTGAACCACTATTACCAATGCTATTAGTGACTTCTGCGTGGAGGCTATAGGTTTCAGCATCCGCAAGCGCAGTAATGTCCTTACTGCTGATCGTGGCTTGCCAATTCCCTTTATCATCGACGACCGCGGTATAAGTCTTACCATTTAACGTAATAGTGACGCTTTGTCCTGCTGGAGCCGTCGTGGTCCCACTAACGATTAACGGTTGACTGTGTTCTGCAGCATTCACCACATCATCTGCCGCGAAGGTATTGATGGTAATCGTTGGGACGTCACCATTGAGCGTTACCGCATGCGTGGTTTGCCCAGGATTCCCCGCTTTATCACTCACGACTGCAGTGATGGTGTAATCACCATCATGTAAACCCACCAGGTCTTGAGCCGAAACCTTCACTGACCACTTGCCATCTTGATCAACAGTTGTCGTGTAACTGTGGCCATTAAAGGTCACGGTGACTGACTGGCCCGCTTCAGCCGTGGAGCTTCCACTGAAGGTTTGACCTGCTTGCTGTTCATCGCTATTGATGATGTCATCACCGGCAACGGTGTCGATAGTGATAGTCGGTGCTTGCGTGTCTACCGTTAAGTCATGAGAGGTACTTCCCTCATTCCCGGCAAGATCCGTTACGGATACGCTGACACTGTGAGTTCCTTGAGCAAGCGCTTGTAGGTCATCACTCGCCACGGAGAGCTGCCACGAACCATCAGCCTTCACCGTAGTGGTATAACTGTGGTCGCCTAAGCTTACTGTAACAGTTTGGCCCGCTTGCGCCGTGGTGCTACCACTCAATACAAGAGGTTGCTGTTGCTCTGCAGCATTCAGTACATCATCACCCGCAACCGTATTGATACTAATAACCGGAGCCGTAGTATCGATTGTGATGGAGTGAGAGGCTTGCGCACTATTCCCTGCACTGTCTGAGGCGACAACGCTGACCACATAGTTACTGGCGTCTTTTAATGCCGCAACATCCGCGGCTGGAACCTCTAGCTGCCAGTGCCCCTTAGCATCAATAGTCGCCGTATATTGTTTCTGGTTAAGCGTCACGGTTACCGTTGTACCACTGGCAAACTCTGTACTCCCCCCTTGTACCGTCAGAGCTTGTCCCGCTTCTGCAGCGTTAATCACATCATCTTGCGCCACTGTCTCGATGGTTAAACCCACTTCGGCAGAATTGACTATCACGTCATGGCTTTGCTGTCCCACGTTACCCGCACTATCCGTCACCGTTGCGGTGATGCTTACTGTCCCGTCTTGCAGACCGGCGATAACCGAAGCCGGTACCCCAACCGTCCAGTGGCCGGAGGCATCCAGCACTGTGGTATAGGTTTTCCCCGCTAGAGTAACCACTACAGTATTTCCGGCTTCACCACCGGTGGCACTGCCACTGATGATTTGAGCTTGCGAGTGTTCTGCAAAACTAATGATGTTATCACCCGCTACCGGATCAAAGGTGATCACGGGTGCTTGCAGATCGACTTGTACATTGTGCATCGCCTCAGTGCTATTACCCGCTTTATCGGCAACGCTTGCTGTGATGGTGGTTTGCCCATCGGTTAATGCTTGCAGATCGGCTGCCGGAACGCTGAGCTGCCAATGACCTTGGGCATCAGCGGTCGTTTGATAGTCTTTACCATTGAGGCTGACTGTCACCGTTTGCCCCGCTTGCGCCGTACTGCTGCCGCTGATCAGCTGGTCGCTGCCCGCCTCTTTTGCATTCAGTACGTTGTCTTGCGTTAGGTTATCAATGGTTAGGCTCGGGGCCACAGTATCAACCAGGATCTCGCGGCCCGCTTGCGCGCTGTTGCCGGTTGGCGTGGTAACGCTCACCTCAACTTGGCTTGTACCATCGTACAGCCCAGACATATCGGCGGCAGGAACCGTCACCGACCAGTTACCGTCGCTGCCGACAGTGGTGCTGTATTGGTGTCCGGCAAACGTCACGGTCACGGTGCTGCCTTCTGCTGCCTCGTGCGTGCTGCCACTTAACGCCAGATCTTGGCCTTTTTCTGCCGCATTCAGCACATCATCACCACTAACGGTATCGATGCTGATAGCGACCTCTGCCAGATCGACGGTGACCGGATGCAGGATAGCCACCGGGTTACCGGCACTGCTTTCCCCGCTCACCGCAATCTGTACGGTGCCTGCTGCCCACGCGCTAACATCGCTGCTCGGCACGGCGGCCTGCCAACTGCCATCGGCCAGTACAGTGGCGCTGTAGGTCTTACCGTTAATAGTAACGGTTAACGCGCTGTTCGCGGCGATCCCTTGGCTTGAGCCGGTGACGATCAGATTTTGGTTATGCTCAATGGTGTTGAGGATATCATCGCCCGCCACGGTATCGACCCGCACGCCCGGTAAGTTCGCATCAATGCTGATTGCATGTTCTGCATGGCCGGAATTACCGGTTTTATTGGTGACCGAGGCATCGATCGCTAATGCACCGTTACCCATGGCGGTCAGATCGTCACTGGATACCTTAACGCTCCAGGTCAGATCGTTAGCCACCGTCGCGGTGTAGGTGTTACCACCAAGCTGAACCGTCACGGTATCGCCCGCGGCCGCGCCACTGACTTTACCGCTTAAGGTTTGCCCTGCCGCTAACTCACTGGCGTTGATCACATCATCGCCTGCGACGGTGTTAATGGTGATAGTTGGTGCTTCCCCGCCGACACTTATGGTATGGGAGGTGCTCGCACTGTTCCCCACCGCATTGGTTGCGGAAGCACTCACCGAGTAGATCGCCTCACCTAGGTTCGCGACATCTGCTGCCGGGACGATAGTGCTCCAGTTACCTTTATCATCGACGGTTGCACTGTACTGATGGCCGTTAAGGCTAACCGTGACGGTTGCGCCCGAAGCCAGTCCAGTCGCTTGACCGGTGATGGTGACGTCTTGACCTTTCTCGGTGCTGTTGATGATGTCATCCCCAGCAATGGTGTTGATGGATAAGGTCGGTAACCCGGTATCTACCTTGATATCATGGCTGGTGCTGCCAACATTCCCCGCACTGTCCGTCACGCTGACCGCAATGCTAACGCTACCGTCTTGCAGACCGGCAATCACCGAGGCCGGTACCCCAACCGTCCAGTGGCCGGAGTCATCCAGCACCGTGGTATAGGTTTTCCCCGCAAGGGTAACCACTACAGTATTTTCAGCTTCACCACCGGTGACACTGCCACTGATGATTTGGGCTTGGCTGTGCTCGGTGACGTTAATCACATCGTCTTCCGCCACCTTATCTACTGTGATCACTGGTGCTTGCAGATCGACTTGTACGTTGTGCGTCGCCTCGATGCTATTACCCGCTTTATCGGCAACGCTCGCCGTGATAGTGGTTTGCCCATCGCTTAACGCTTGCAGATCGGCTGCCGGAACACTGAGCTGCCAATGACCTTGAGCATCAACGGTCGTCTGATAGTCTTTACCGTTGAGGCTGACTGTCACCGTTTGACCCGCTTGTGCCGTACTGCTGCCGCTGATCAGCTGGTCGCTGCCCGCCTCTTTGGCATTCAGTACGTTATCTTGCGTGAGGTTATCGATCGTCAGGCTCGGGGCCACGGTATCGACCAGAATTTCACGGCCTGCTTGCGCGCTGTTACCGGTTGGCGTGGTGACACTGACCTCAACGTTACGCAAACCATCGTATAGCCCAGACATATCGGCGGCAGGAACCGTCACCGACCAGTTACCGTCGCTGCCGACAGTGGTGCTGTATTGGTGTCCGGCAAACTTCACGGTCACGGTGCTACCTTCTGCTGCCTCGTGCGTGCTGCCACTTAGTGCCAGATCTTGACCTTTCTCTGCCGCATTCAGCACATCATCACCGCTAACGGTATTGATGCTGATAGCGACCTCCGCCAGATCGACGGTAACCGGATGCAGAATGCTCACCGGATTACCGGTACTGCTTTCCCCACTCACCGCAATCTGTACGGTGCCTGCTGCCCACGCGCTAACATCGCTGCTCGGCACGGCGGCCTGCCAACTGCCATCGGCCAGTACAGTGGCGCTGCAGGTCTTACCGTTAATGGTGACGGTTAACACGCTGTTCGCGGCGATCCCTTGGCTTGAGCCGGTGACGATTAGGTTTTGGTTATGCTCGATAGTGTTGAGGATATCATCGCCT
>Ga0157363_1001592_pt1 | contig 19073 bp, 21 predicted proteins | sample AttsexASBM1_FD_111477 | JGI IMG/M metagenome (GOLD analysis project Ga0157363, IMG submission 111477) | Fungus gardens microbial communities from leaf cutter ant in Ribeirão Preto, State of São Paulo, Brazil - Atta sexdens ASBM1 | ecosystem: Host-associated > Fungi > Mycelium > Unclassified ... | reverse complement strand
GAAGATCAAGCTAGTTTCCTCTGCTGGTACAGGTCACTTCTATACCACTACGAAGAACAAGCGCACTAAGCCAGAAAAACTGGAACTTAAGAAGTTTGATCCAGTTGTTCGTGAGCACGTGCTTTATAAAGAAGCTAAAATTAAATAATTTTAGTATTCTTATAAAAACCCGGCCCTATGGTCGGGTTTTTTGTTTTTAAGGGGGAGTACCTGATGCCTGAATTACCTGAAGTCGAGACCAGTAGACGAGGTATCGCACCGCATATTGTAGGTGAAACCTTGCTACATGCTATTGTGAGGCACCCACAGCTTCGCTGGCCAGTGTCCGAAGAGATTTATCAGCTTAGTGACGAGAAGGTCTTAAGCTTAACGCGACGGGCAAAATACCTACTGCTTGAACTGAAGCATGGCTGGATTATTATCCATCTTGGGATGTCAGGCCGCTTACGTATTTTGAGTGAAGAAACTCCTCCTGAAAAACATGACCACGTCGATTTAGTTTTCAGTAATGGTAAAACGTTACGCTATACCGATCCGCGACGTTTCGGCGCATGGTTATGGGAAACCGACCTCACTCAGAGTCGTGTTTTACGCCACCTCGGACCAGAACCCTTGAGTGAGGTATTTAACGCTGAGTGGCTCCTTGAAAAATCGGCCAGCAAAAAAATAGCGATAAAACCTTGGTTAATGGATAACAAATTGGTCGTGGGAGTCGGTAACATCTATGCCAGTGAGTCGCTTTTCCAAGCCGGTATCCATCCTGATCGTCCAGCAAGCGGTTTAAACCACGCAGAGAGTGAAAAGTTAGTCGCTTCGATTAAGGCGGTATTACAGCGATCGATTGAACAAGGGGGAACCACCTTGCGTGACTTTTTACAAACTGATGGTAAACCCGGTTATTTTGCTCAACAGCTCAATGTATATGGGCGTGCCGGTGAACCGTGTTTGCACTGTGGCACCCCTATTATATCTGGCCGACATGCTCAACGTAGCACCTACTGGTGCCCAAACTGCCAGCACTAGTTTGCGTGGAATTTAGCGAGCACGGCGTGTTGGATCGCAGGGGTAACAAAACCGTCGATACTGCCTTGGTGGCGTGCCACTTCCTTAACGATAGTGGAAGAGAGGAAAGCATAATGCTCGTTCGGAGTCATAAATATCGTTTCAAGTAGCGGGTTGAGCTGTTGATTAGCTTGAGCGAGTTGACGCTCGTAATCAAAATCAGAAACCGAACGAACACCACGAATTAACACGGTGGCACAGTGTTGCTCTGCAAGCTGTGCTAGAAGGCTATCAAACCCAATCACCTCAACATTTGGTAAATTCGCCGTAGCGTGCGTTGCCAAAGTCACCCGCTCTTCAAGACTGAAAAGCGGTTTTTTACTTGGATTCAGTGCGATAGCGACTATTAGCCGCTCAAAGAGCCCTGCACTACGTTTTATGATATCTAAATGCCCAAGCGTGAGTGGGTCAAAGGTTCCTGGATAAATGGCCACAACTGACATACACACTCCTAATGAGATTGAGCGTTAAGATAGGGTTCGACAATATGCAGTAATTGTTGCAGAGCACCTTGGTTCTGATGCAAAACATCCACCGCATGTAGGCCATAATATTTACGTAAATCACTATCCGTAAGCAGTTGTACCATTTCATGGTACAACGCAGCCTGATCAGCCACAGTGATTAATCCTTGAGCTTGCTCAAGACGCCCGCAAATGTCTTTAAAGTTCCAGATATGAGGCCCCATGATCACGGGGATAGCGTGGGCAGAGGGCTCCAAAGGATTATGTCCACCGCGTTCCACTAAGCTACCGCCGACAAAGGCTATATCGGCGATTCCATAAAGTAGCATCAGTTCACCCATCGTATCGCCGATTAAAACTTGTGTCGTCGCGCTGGGAACCTGATTATTGCTGCGCATCAGCGGTTCGAATGCCAATTTCTCGGCAAGTTCTTTCACCGATTGAAATCGCTCTGGATGACGAGGTACTAAAATCAGTAATAAAGTAGGGAATTGCTCGAGTAATTGGCGATGTGTCTCTAGAATAATACGTTCTTCACCTTCATGGGTGCTGGCGGCGATCCATACTGGGCGATGTGGTGCCCATTGACGACGTAATGCGACCGCCCTTGCGGCCAATTCAGGGGTAACCGAGATATCAAACTTCAAACTTCCCGTCACCGCCACTTGTTCCGGTTTCGCTCCTAATGCTTTGAATCGCTCAGCATCTTCGCTATTTTGTGCCGCAATACAGCTGATTTTCTGTAACAGCTCTGCGAGTTCGTTCCCGATTCTTTGATAACGTTTAGCCGAGCGTTCTGATAAACGTGCATTGGCAATAATTAACGGGATATGGCGGCGATGAAGGATATGAATAATATTTGGCCAGAGTTCGGTTTCCATAATGATCATCAAACGCGGTGCAGCAGTATCTAAAAAGCGATTAATAGCGCTAGGAAGGTCATAAGGAAGGTAGACATGTGAAACATTTTTACCAAACGCTGATTGCGCTCGTTCAGATCCCGTCGGTGTCATGGTGGTGACAGTGATTGGAATATCGGGGTATTGATACTGTAGTGCCCTCACCAAGGGGATTGCCGCAAGCGTTTCTCCAACAGAGACCGAATGTAGAACAATACCGCCGGGCACCACTTTTCCTTTGCAATAACCGTAACGCTCTTTCCAGCGTAAACGATATCCTGGCAGTTTTTTACCACGGTGCCAAAGTCTAATCCAAATCAGTGGTTGGATGAGATAAAGTAAAAGGGTATAAACGGCAGTCAGCATTATGTTATCGGTTGGCCTGAAAGATGGAATTAAGGCGTCGATATTATCAGAAAAAACGGGTTCTCACATTACCCCTACACCTTCAAACTTATCTGTTTACCGCAGGGGTTTGGCTTACTTCATCAAGATATTTGGGCCTTATCATCGCTCGAATAGCCCCCACTCATTGTCCTAATTAGTGTAAACTCGGGAGATTAACCGGGCCTTCTTACCCATTATCGTCGTTTTATCATGATCATTGGGATAATCGGAAGTAAGGTGAATTTACCTAATTGCTGCCTGGCATCCGAATTAATAATGAGTACCAGCGTGTCAAGGTATGAAATCGCCGACCATCAAAGCCCCTTAGAGAGGACGTTTACGTGAAAATAGCCTTTTGCTTACATAAATACTTCCCTTACGGTGGCCAGCAACGGGATTTTAAGCGTATTGCGTTAGCTTGCCAGCAACGTGGGCATCAAATCATTGTCTATACGTTTGAATGGCAAGGAGAAAAGTGCCCAGGGTTTGAAATAGTCATTGTTCCGAAACAAGGATCATCCAACCATGCCCGAAATCACTTTTTTAGCCGTTGGATTGCGGATTATCGGCGGTCACACCCTGACGATGTTTTAGTCGGTTTTAATAAAATGGCAGGTTTAGATATCTATTTCGCCGCAGATGTTTGCTATGCTGCGAAAACGGCGAAAGAAAAAGGGTTCTTTTATAAACTTACCCCTCGTTATCGTAGTTATTCTCAGGCCGAGAGCGCCGTATTTTCGACGTGTTCAAATACCGAAATACTCGTATTAACGCCTCAGCAGCAAACTGATTTTAGTAAATTTTATCAAACACCTGCGGAACGATTCCATCTACTGTCACCTGGTATTGATCCACAGTTATATTCGTCGCAGCAACGGGATAGCTATCGTGAGAAAACCCGTCAGCAACTTGGCCTGACGAGCGATGAATTTTTCTTACTACAAGTCGGATCCGATTTTCGGCGCAAGGGTGTCAAGCGGAGTCTTGAAGCTATTGCCGCGTTACCTGTATCGACCAAGGATAAGGTGACTTTTTGGGTAGTGGGTGCAGATAATGCAGTGAGTTACCGACATTATGCCGAAAAACTGGGAATTGCCACTCAAGTCCACTTCCATCAAGGTAGAGACGATATTCCCCAATTAATGGCTGCTGCGGATCTACTTCTTCATCCTGCTCATCAGGAAGCTGCAGGGATTGTCCTTATTGAAGCTTTAGCCTCAGGGTTACCTGTTATCTGTACCGAAGTTTGTGGTAATGCGCCTTACCTCGCTGCTGCCGGGAACGGAAAAGTAATCGGTGAGCCTTTTAATCAAGATATATTCAATCAAACTCTAGCTACCTCCTTACAAAACACCAACCAGTTGGCATTATGGTCACAGGCAGCGTTGGCGTATTGTGAACAACACGATGTTTATCGTTTACCAGAGCAAGCCGCAGATATTATTGAAAAGAGAGTAAAAGATGCTGCAACTCGAACAGCCTTTTAAGCAGGCATGGCTGCACAGTGATCCTTATGCAGAAATTTTGGCACTACAAGGTGAGACATTTCGGCAAGTAGAAGCTAGAAAAACAATGCGTTTTGATTTTGCTGGAGAAAGCTATTTTGTAAAATATCACCGCGGCACAGCGCTAAAAGAGGTACTAAAAAATCTGATTACGCTGCGTTTACCGGTGCTAGGTGCGAAAAATGAGTGGTTGGCTATTCAGCATCTCCACAAGGTCGACGTCCCTACCATGACCTGCTATGGATACGGACAGCGTCATTGGAACCCCCTTGAACGTGAATCTTTCATCATCACAAAAGATTTAAACCCGGCAATAAGCTTAGAAGATTATTGTGCAAATTGGGCGACTCAGCCGCCGTCGTATCATGTGAAGCGAGCACTGATCAAACAATTAGCGCGAACCGTTGCGGCGATGCACCGTTCCGGTCTTAATCATCGGGATTGTTATATTTGCCATTTCCTCTTGGCACTTCCTTATGATGCCGATCAAAGCAAGCCGAAACTGTCGGTGATCGATCTGCATCGCGCGCAGATATGGAAAAAAATGCCAGTACGTTGGCGAGATAAAGATTTGATTGCGCTCTATTACTCAAGTTTCCCTTTGGCACTCTCTTTACGAGACTATTGCTATTTTTTAACTGAGTACTTTTCTTGCCCAGTACGAGAGGTTTTCCGAGAAGAGAGCCGTTTGATACGGCGCGCTCAGCAGAAAGCGGAAAAAATTAAACAGCGAACGCTAAGAAAGAATCTTTGAAGGAATGAGTCGTGCTATGACTGTTGAAAAAACATTGTCAATCATGTCGTTACTGGCATGTGAAAAGGCGATCAAACAACGAATTACCATTGACCCCTGCGCAGTCAATGACGATGACGTCCAGCTCCATGTTGGATGGGGGGCAGATGGTGACTTTTTATTAGGCAGTGAAGTTTCAATGGCTTCCGTCGCGGGCAATAACCCGTCTATCCGCTTTCACTTTCATCTTTTCAGTAATGATACACCGCAGCTTAATCAGCAAAAAATAGTTGAGCTTGCTGAGCAACACGCAGTAAAGATTACGCTTTATACTCTGGATAATGATTATTTCGCTCAACTCCCGACTAATCGATTATGGTCATCGGCGATCTACTATCGTTTTATCATGGCTGAGGTAATGGCTCAGACTGCTTCGACCATGCTTTATCTTGATGCGGATGTGGTCTGCCAAGGAGATATTCGCCCACTCCTCGATTTCGATTTCAATAATAAGGTGGTTGCCGCAGTACCTGAACGCGATGCAACATGGTGGGTGCATCAAGCAGAAGTGCTCGGGTGTAGTGCTCTTGCGCAGGGATACTTTAATTCCGGGGTAATGCTGATAAATCTTGTTACTTGGCGATCTGAAGCGGTTTATGAGTATATCCTGCGCTTAGTTGCTAACCCAGAACTTCAAGCTAAACTCACCTTTTACGACCAAGATCTCCTAAATTTAGCGCTAGTTGATAAGAAAATATTCCTAGATAGGGTTTATAATACTCAATATAGCCTTAATTATGAGCTCAATGATGCGAAGCGTAAAAACGCTATGGCTTCATGTGTTTTTATGCATTTTATTGGGCCGACCAAGCCTTGGCATTTGTGGGCACAATACCCCAATGCACAGGCATTTCAGGTGGCAAAGGAACAGTCTCCATGGAAAGAGGAGCCCCTGTTGCAACCTCAGTCAACATATCAATACCGTTATTGTTATAAGCATCTGATTCATCAGAAGCAAACACTAAAAGGATATGGATATTTTTTTAGATACCTACTCCGTAAACTACTTTCTCGGCGATAAATAGATAGCTATGGTTAATCAATCCAAACTTGCAGGCTACACCGTTTATACAAACGGTGATGATCGTTTTTTCATCAGTATGTTGGATGATTTTCTTCATTCTCGTTTAACGACGTTGAAAATATTCCGAAGTATCCCTGACACTAAAGTGAGCTTAGTGGAAAAAGACGGCAGGCTTTTCGTCTTAAAAGTATTTACCCCTAAGGAAAAGCGTAATGAGCGCTTTTTAAAGTCCTTCTTCCGTGGTGATTACTACCTAACACTCTTCAAGCAAACCGCGATGCTTCGCGAACGGAATGTGACTTCACCCAATGATTTTCATCTACTTGCCGAGACTAAAATTTTTAATTTCGCGAGCCGTTTCATCATGATTATTGAATATATCCCCGGTGTAGAAATGGATATTTTAGCGGCTAAAGGTGAATTGACTGAAACAATAAAGTCGGAAGTGTTAGAGAGCGTCAAAGAATTGCATCAACACCATGTTATTTTTGATGATGCACATAAGCAAAATTTTTTACTCTCTAATGGGCGAGTGAGAATCATTGATTTATCGGGTAAAAATTACTCGCGCTTTCGTGCGGCAAAAGACTTTATCGATCTGGAAAGACACTTTGGAATCAGTGATTTTCATCGGGGTTTTTCATATCAATGGGTAAAGCGGAAGTCACAATTTCGAAAAAAATTTAAGGCCTTTAAGGGGCGCTTAATTGGGCGTTCAGTGTAAGCGGTTATGATCTCATTTTTTAACTCGATACAACTTTCCGGCTTACGCGAACAGCGCAGGCACGCCACTTGCCTTATTTTTCTCTCCGGACCATCTGCCTCAGAGGTTTCAATTTCGCAGTTATGCGTTACGGATATTATCGCAGTTAATGGTTCGGCGAGCTATCTATTGGACAATGGGGTCAGACCCTTTATTTATTTGGTGACAGATGGTCGCTTCCCGCTGCAGCGATTTGAAGAGTTCAAGCGACACGTGGCTGAGAGCTCCTTCACCTTCATCAATCAGGAAGTCTTCGAAGCTGCTCCCGCTGACTTAAAAGACTGGCTAATTGAGCACTGTTTCATTTTAAAAGAACTCTATAAACGAGAAAAATCAGGCCCCTTAAAAAAGCTCAAGTATACGCTTTTTTGCGCTCGGCACCCGGCTGTCATAATGGATGTTCCCTTCTCGAGAAAGAAAAGAATGAAGGGGTTTTCTAAGGACATTACGCTTGGCTACTGTAACTGTAAGACGGTTGCTTATGCCGCGATTCAGTTAGCTTATTCTTTGAATTATTCTAAAATCATATGCGCCGGTTTTGACTTAACATCGGGTGGGAAACGTTTTTATGAACGCCACGATGAGGCGGCAATGCCCTCAGAGATAGGTCAAGATACGCAGAAAATTATTGCGGTATTACGCTTTATGAGGGAGAAAATTAATCCACCACTTTATACACTTTCTACGTCGACAGCGGTCCCTTATGAATTAATTCCCTTCATAGACCAAGTACATGAAAAGGGTGAGTAATGCTATTGATTCGCTTTCCCAGCCTATTTCGATCTCAGGTACTTTCTCCGCGTAAAATTTTACCGTGAGTGACTGTTAGTGATGGGCTTAATGGATAAAACCTTGTGATATGAGGCCCCATCTAATTAGGAGGCCTCAAACCTTAAATACAACCGATATCGGTTAGTTTTGCAATAACTTGGGTAGGCTGAATTTCGCTCATTTTCCCGGTTGGCTGACCTTTAATCACATATTGATTCTTACCATATCCGCCGATCAGTAATGGGTCTGTTGGGCCATATAACGTCACATTCGGACGATCTAATGCTGCGGTAAGGTGACTTAGCCCCGTATCAACCGAGACAACCCCTCTAGCACCGGCAAGTTGTGTGGCGACTTCACTCAGTGAGAGCTTAGGTAACACTTCTACCTGAGGGCGCCCTTTCGCGAGTCGGATTGCTCGCTGCTGCTCGATAGCTGACCCCCACGGTAATTTTACCTTAAGGCCTGTTGCCACAACTAAGTCAATCAAGCTTTCCCAAGCACTTTCTGGCCAATGTTTATCGTCGCGCGTTGTCGCGTGTAGAAAAACAAGATAGTGATTAGCGTCTGCGGGCAGAACATTGGTAAAATGCTGGGCGATACCATAATCACCTTGGGTTTTTGGAAGTGGATAGCCAAGGCTTACTGAGAATAGCGCCCGAATTTTCTCTACCGCATGTTGCTGTTTACTTAGCCGATGGCCCCGGTCATACCAACAACTGGCAAGAGGCTCCCGGGCACTCTGCCAATCTAAACCATGTTTGATACCGAGGGCTTTACGAGTGATCAAAGCAGAACTTTTGATCAGCCCCTGTGCATCAATAATGACATCGTAATGAACGCTCTGGAGCTGTTGGTAAAAACGTCGACGCTCTTCTCGGATATCGCGACGAAACCAATTTTTCCGCCAACGTCGGATGGCTACAGGTATGACACGGTCAACAGCTTGATGCCAAGAAGGGATTTGGCTGAAACCCTCTTCCACGACCCAATCGAAGCGGATAGTTGGAATTTGCTGCAGTGCATCGGTTAACGCTGGTAGGGTATGGATAACATCGCCCATGGACGATGTTTTAACGATTAAGACACGCATTCGTGCTCCTGAACCGTGGCTAATAGCGTTTCTAACTCAGAGAAAACCCTAGTCGGTGTAATGTCGATAAGGCTTTGATGATAGCCTTGTTCCGCTTCACCCTTACGAATTTTATGGTAACCGGTGATCAAGCGAATAATATGAGCTTTGTCAGTTAATGGCGGGGTAAAGTCTGGACTACTTGGGCCGTACAGCGCGACCAACGGTCGCCCTAGGGCCGCAGCAACATGCATTAATCCAGAGTCGTTAGTGACTACTGCATGGCACTGCGCGAGTAAGATTACCGCCTGATCAAGTTCAGTTTTACCCGCTAAGTTAGTGCAGTGTGCCGCTTCATCAGGGGTCAATCGTGCGATAATTTCAGCGCCAGCTTCATTATCCTTGGCTGAGCCAAAGAGTGCAATTTGGTAGCCTTTTGCAATCAGTTGTTTAGCAAGTTCAGCATAGTGGTAGTCAGGCCAACGCTTCGCTGGCCCGAATTCTGCCCCTGGACAAAAACCGATGAGTGGGCGATCGGCATGCAGGCAAAAGAGCGCGGCAGTTTCTAGTTTTTCACGTTCCGAAACAACCAGTGTTGGACGGGCAAGTGGTCTTGGTAAATCCGTAGCATGAGTCGCTTTATTTTGTTCGTAGGCTAAAGCGATATAGCGTTCTACCATCAAAGGAAATGCGGTTTTATCTAAGCGACGATGATCATTTAATAAGCCATATCGCATCTCACCTAGCCATCCAGTACGACGTTTGATTCTTGCGAACCAAGGTATCAGAGCCGATTTGAAAGAGTTAGGTAGAACGTAAGCGTGGTCGTAATGGTTATCACGAAGTGCCTTACCGAGTCGATACCGGTCGCCTAATGCCAGACTCCCATGACCAATAGGCATTGCGATCGCTTGATTAACCTCTGGCATTCTCGCTAGGAGTGGTCTGCACCATGCTGGAGCCATTACATCTATTACTGCTTGTGGCCACTGTGCTTTTAGCGTTTGGTACAGGCTTTGCGACATCATCATGTCACCCACCCACGATGGCGCAATCACTAATATTTTCATCGATAAGGCTTCCACTTTCTTAAGGCTTATTCAACCAACGCATATAGTCGCTTACGCCTTCAGTTACGGTTTTAAAGGCTTTGGTATAACCTGCATTTCTAAGACGAGTTAGGTCAGCTTGAGTATAGGCTTGATAGCGGCCCTTTAGCTTTTCTGGGAAAGGAATATATTCCACTTCACCTTGCTGGTGATGGGCGAGAACGGCATCAGCGACGACTTGGAAAGACTCGGCATGACCTGTACCACAGTTGAAAATGCCTGAAATACCATTTTCCCAACACCAGAGGTTTACGTCAGCCACATCTTCGACATAGATAAAATCGCGTTTGAATTGCTCGCTACCCGCGAAAAGCTTAGGATTTTCACCTTGATTTATCTGGTTATTAAGGTGGAAGGCGACACTGGCCATGCTACCTTTGTGGCCTTCGCGAGGGCCGTAGACGTTAAAATAACGGAATCCACACACTGGTGAGTCAGCCTCAGGGAGAATGCTCCTTACGTAGTGGTCGAAGAGCATTTTAGAATAGCCATAGACGTTCAGGGGCGATTCATACTGACGCTCTTCTTTAAAATCACTATCACGTCCGCCGTACGTAGCTGCTGACGATGCATATAAGAAAGGAATTTGGCGATCTAAACAAAAATGCAGTAATTCTTTAGAGTACTGGTAATTATTATCCATCATATATTTACCGTCCCACTCAGTGGTTGCTGAGCAAGCACCTTCGTGGAAAATAGCTTCAATCGGCCCTAAATCATCGCCGGCCACAATACTCATTAAAAATTCTTCTTTATCCATGTAATCGCTGATATCAAGATCAGCCAGATTAATGAACTTAGTGCCATCTTTGAGGTTGTCCACCACCAAAATATCGTTATGACCGCGATCGTTTAACGCTTTTACGATATTACTGCCGATCATGCCGGCGCCACCAGTTACAATAATCATAAATCACCTTTCGACTAAGACGAGACTCGATCTCTATTCGAGTTAACTTCTTTAAATCATACCATCTTAACCGGAGGATGGCAGTAAGCCGCCGAAGCGGCGGCTTGATTTAAAATAATGATTTAATATTTTTTATGAATTTACTGTCGCGTACAGACGTGTAAATAATCATAACGCCCTCTGCAGGGTGAAGTTGGCGTAGAGGTTGGGTACGAGGACAATGCGCCGTGAAGCTTGGTGGTGACGGCACGTGGATGGCAGCAGCCGTTGCCGAACGGTTGAGCAACTGACTCAACTTCACCAATTTAATATCAGCAGGCAGGGTGGGCAGAAGTTGTTGTAAAACTCTTACTGTCGTGGGATGCGGGTGTCCAATGGCGATTGCCGAGCCATTACGCTGGGCTAACTTAACCGCACGTTGAAATTGGTAGCGGATGTCCGCTTCGTTTTGTGTATCATCTAAGAACACATTTCTCTTCAACACTTTCACAGTGGTTCCCCGTGCAGCGTTGACAGCTTGGGTATTCCCAATCGTGACGCTATCGAGAAAATAAAGCTGATGGTGGTTAAGTACGCTCATTACTTTTTGCATAGCAGGTAAGCTGGAGGTCATCCGGCTTCCCATATGGTTATTTAACCCCACCGCATAGGGTACTTGGCGGATAGCACGCTCAATAATACTTTGTACCTGAGTGAGGCTCATTTCAGGGGTCAATGTATTTACTTCAAGGGGTTGCTTACTCATCGGAGCCATTGGAAGATGAATCAGCACTTCATGTCCCGCCTGATGGGCGAGAGTCGCCATAGAGCGAGCATGTGGGGCGTCAGGTAATACGGCGATAGAGATAGTGTTAGGAAGAGCGATCACTTTATGCTCTTCGGTAGGGCGATAACCGAAATCGTCAATAACCAGCGCTAATTGTCCGGCATAGGTGGTATAAGCGAATGTTAATAAACCGATGGAAATAAGAGAGTTAAATAATTTTCGCACATTATTTTCCTAACCAACTTAATGGGTTAACTGCTTGCCCTTGGCGTCTAATTTCAAAGTAAAGTGCGGGCGAGCCTTGTCCCCCACTACGACCGACAAGTGCGATGGCTTGTCCCGCTCTGACCTGTTGGCCGACGTTTACTAATGCACTCTGATTGTAACCGTAAAGACTCATATCCCCTTTACCGTGTTCAATGACGACGACTAGTCCATAACCTTGTAACCAGTCTGCCATCAATACACGGCCATCAGCAATTGCACGAACATCCGAGCCTTCCGCTGCACCAATCACTAACCCTTTCCAGCGTAATTCACCTTGTAGCGTGTCGCCAAAGCGATGTATCAGGCGACCATGAATAGGCCAAGGATATTGGCCATTGGCACGACCCAAGCCACCAGTACGCGCAATAAGTTCTTTTTCACCTTCAGTCGGACGATAAGTTGACCCTTTTGCTTGAGCTTGTGCTTGACGTTGTTTGACTTGTTCTGCAGCTCTTGCCTCTCGGGCCGCTCGAGCTTTAGCTTCCTGAGCTGCTCGGGCAATCTGGTTTTGTAGGCGGTTTTCGTTTTGTCGCATTTCAGCGAGATCGGCTTGGTCCCTTTGTAATGAGGCATTCAATTGCTGTAGGGTTTTTTGCCGTGCGCTTTGGGCTGACTGCAATTGGTCTTGCTGCGCTTTTTGTTGGGTGAAGAGGGTTTGTTGTTGCTGTTGACGCACTTCAAGCTGCGATTTCTTATCCGCTAAATCGGCACGGGTCTGTTTTAATGACTCGATATTTTCTTGACGTGCGGTATTAAGATACCGGAAATAGGTCAGCATCCGGTCGCTGCGTTGGCCATCTTCGCCACTGAGTAAAAGTTCAATACCGCTATGCTGGCCTTGACGAAAGGCCGCATCAAGTTGTTCAGCAAGAACCTTTTCTTCATGGGCTTGGGAACGAAGAAGTTCCTCTATTGAATCGGTAAGCTCTTGGATATCGCTGTTTATACTATTTAAATTAAGTTGCGTTTCACGTAACTGCCGGCTTGCTTGGGCAATTAGCTTCTCTTGACTCTGTAATTTACCCAATAATTCGTCACGTTGCTGTTTTTGTGCTTGAACACTACGCTCTTTGGCCGCAATATCTTGCTGAATAGAGCGAAGGGCTGACTGATTATCATCAGCATGGCTAGAAATAGGCAAGGTGAGTAGCCCCGCGCAGAGCAGCAGGCTGGACGTCAGCGGTAAAAGGCGAAATTGAACAGGCAAAATCGAATTATGCCGAGCTGAAAGAGATAAAGTGAAACGCTTTTTTTCCGTCATAAGGCTGAGATTATTCCATGATGTTTCACAGGTTACTAGAGCTAAGCTCGGGTTTTATAGTGTACAGCCTATATTAATGGCATAATCAGATAATAGGTAAGAATTCGGCAGTGTGAAAGGGGCCATCTAAGGTTATTACAGTAGATAATTCCCATTTTGCAATGTTGTTCCAACTACGCGGTGCGTTGTCACTGCGCGGATACATTTATAGTAGATCGTTCTCGGAGTTGTTTTTCTTATGCAAGATATTATGGAATTTGTACATAACCACCTTATCCTGAGCCTTGCTTGGGTAGTATTGCTGGTATTAGTCGTTTTTACCACTTTTAAGGGTTTATTTTCTAAAGTTAAACTGATTGGGCGTGGGGAAGCGACTCATCTAATTAATAAAGAGAACGCCGTCGTGGTCGATGTTCGTGGGCGTGATGATTTTCGTCGTGGCCATATTTCAGGTGCACTCCAAGTAAGTAGTGATGAAATAAAGAAAGGCAATTTCACGGAAATCGAAAAGTATAAATCACAGCCTATTATTGTTGTTTGTGCAACGGGACAGAGTGCTGGAGATGCTGCAGCACAACTTAATGCAGCAGGTTTCGAAAAAGTATCTGTATTAAAAGATGGTATTAGTGGTTGGAGCAGCGAAAACCTTCCATTAGTCCGTGGCAAATAGATTTTAAAGAGGCTTTTATGGCATCCATCGATATCTACACTAAACAAACCTGCCCTTTTTGCCATCGTGCAAAAGCATTACTGGATCAAAAAGGTGTGAAATACCACGAAATTGCGATCGATAATGACAGCGAAAAACGAGCAGAGATGATAGATCGTAGTCAGCGTACGACGGTGCCACAAATTTTTATCGACCAGCTTCATGTTGGCGGGTGCGATGATTTGTTTGCATTGGAACAGCGTGCACAATTAGACCCATTACTGAATGCCTAACGTTAGGCGTAATTTTGTTTTAAAGGATTGAGTACCATGTCTGAACAAAACCCAAACGAAATGACTTTCCAGATCCAGCGTGTATACACCAAAGATATCTCTTTCGAAGCCCCTAATGCGCCACAAATTTTCCAAAAAGAGTGGGAGCCTGATGTTAAGTTGGACCTCGATACTGCATCGACGCAACTTTCTGAAGGGATTTATGAAGTTGTACTTCGCGTAACGGTTACCGCAACGGTTGGTGAAGATACCGCTTTCTTATGTGAAGTACAGCAAGCAGGTATTTTCACCATTTCAGGAATCGAAGGCTCGCAAATGGCTCATTGCTTAGGTGCTTACTGCCCTAACATTCTTTTCCCTTATGCGCGTGAATGCATCTCGGCTCTGGTTTCGCGTGGTACTTTCCCACAATTGAACCTAGCACCAGTTAACTTTGATGCACTTTTTATGAACTACCTTCAGCAGCAAGAAGGTGGTGAAGTCGCGCAGGACGCTTAATCACCATGCGTGAAGCAAGCGTAAGTGTTCTCGGTGCCGGTTCATACGGCACCGCTTTAGCGATAACCTTAGCCCGTAATGGTTATCCAGTGATGTTATGGGGGCATAACCCACAGCATATCGCCCGTTTAAGTGAACAACGTTGTAATGCTGAGTTCCTTTCCGATGTCCCTTTTCCTGATAATCTCGTTCTAACCTCTCAGCTTAACGAAGCCGTTGAGCAAAGCCGTGATCTCTTAATTGTTGTGCCCAGTCATGTCTTTGGCGAGGTATTAAAGCAGATTGCCCCGATGTTACTTCCTGATACTCGTATCGTATGGGCAACCAAGGGATTAGAAGTTGAGACAGGGCGTTTACTTGAAGACGTCGCGAGAGAAATTTTAGGACCCGATATTCCCTTAGCTGTGATTTCTGGACCAACCTTCGCCAAAGAGCTTGCTGCGGGGATGCCGACGGCGATTGCCTTAGCATCGAAGAACGCGCAATTTGCGACAGACTTACAGACGAAACTGCATTGTGGGAAAAGTTTTCGAGTCTATAGCAATAACGACATGACCGGTGTGCAATTGGGCGGTGCGGTGAAAAACGTTATCGCGATTGGTGCGGGGATGTCAGATGGTATGGGATTTGGTGCCAATGCACGTACTGCTTTGATCACTCGGGGCCTCGCGGAGATGTCTCGTTTAGGCTTGGCATTAGGTGCGCAAGCAGAGACCTTCACTGGCATGGCGGGTTTAGGCGATCTAGTATTAACCTGCACAGATAACCAGTCACGTAACCGCCGTTTTGGGATGTTACTGGGGCAAGGTAAGTCTGTTGAAGACGCGCAAGAGACGATCAGTCAGGTTGTGGAAGGCTATCGTAATACAAAAGAAGTTTACCTTCTTGCGGCAAGCGTTGGGGTAGAAATGCCTATTGTTGAGCAAATTTATCAAGTTCTCTATTGTGGGAAACCCACTCAAGACGCAGCCATTGCCTTATTGGGTCGAGAACGTAAAGACGAATCACGTCAGTAAGTACGTACGCTTACTACATTTTATTATTACGCCCATTCGGGCGTTTTTTATCAGGAGCATGTCATGTCCTCGGAAGAGCTTGAGCAAATTTGGGAAGCAATCCTCGCTGAAGCACGTGAGTTGGCATCCGGCGAACCCATGCTTGCCAGCTTTTTCCATGCCACGCTGTTAAAGCACGATAACTTAGGTAGTGCGTTGAGTTATATGTTGGCGAATAAGTTAGCGAATGCCAACATGCCGGCTATCGCGATTCGCGATATCGTTGAAGAAGCTTACCGTCAAGATCCCGGTATGATTATGTCTGCTGTCCGCGATATTATGGCGGTGAGTCAGCGCGACCCCGCGGTGGATAAATACTCTACGCCTTTACTCTATCTTAAAGGTTTTCATGCGCTACAAGCTTACCGTATTGGTCATTGGCTGTGGCGTGAAGGACGTCGTTCATTAGCCGTTTATTTACAGAACGAAATTTCCGTATCCTTCGGCGTTGATATTCATCCGGCGGCGAAAATTGGTTGTGGCATTATGCTGGATCATGCGACAGGTATCGTGATCGGCGAAACGGCCGTAGTCAGTGATGATGTATCGATACTGCAATCTGTCACGCTGGGGGGGACAGGCAAAACTTCTGGTGACCGCCATCCCAAAATCCGAGAAGGGGTAATGATTGGAGCTGGCGCGAAAGTATTAGGGAATATTGAAATCGGCGAAGGGGCAAAAATTGGTGCAGGATCAGTGGTATTAATGGCCGTACCGCCGCACACCACGGTAGCCGGAATTCCCGCTAGAATTGTCGGTCGACCGACTAGCCAAAAGCCCTCAATGGAAATGGATCAACATTTCACTGGGGCAATGGGATTTGAGTACGGGGACGGGATTTAATACGAGCTGTGTTGTGGGCTTATTCCTTTAATAGCGCACCAGCATAATCTAACTGACGCCAGGCTTCGAACACGACGACCGCGACTGAATTTGAAAGGTTCATGCTACGGCTGTTTTCTACCATAGGAATACGGATCTTCTGCTGTGGCGGTAAGTTATCAAGGATGGTGGCCGGGAGACCGCGACTTTCAGGTCCGAACATAAGATAGTCACCCGCTTGCCAAGCTACCGCACTGTGAGCCGGTGTCCCTTTGGTAGTGAGGGCAAATAGTCTTGTGGGCTGTTCAGCGGCGAGAAAAGCCTCGTAGTTAGCATGTTTTTTGACGGCAGTAAATTCGTGATAATCTAATCCTGCGCGGCGCAAACGCTTATCGTCCCACGTAAAGCCTAGGGGCTCGATGATATGCAGGGAAAATCCCGTATTCGCACAGAGGCGAATGATGTTGCCGGTGTTGGGTGGAATTTCTGGTTCGAATAAAACGATATTAATCATAACGGCTCCCTCTTCGAGAGCCGCAGCATAGCAAATTATTGTTTCGCTGAGTATAACGGAAGCCAGATAGTTAGCCGTAATCCGCCTAGTGGACTATCTTCAGCTTTAACATGTCCGTGATGCTGTTGAATTACAGTGTCGACAATAGCCAAGCCTAATCCAGTTCCACCCGAAGCCCGGTCACGTGCTTCATCGGTCCTGTAAAAAGGACGGAATATTTGTTCGCGATCCTGTGGGTCGACGCCTGGACCATCGTCATCGACATGTAAGGTTAAGCCCGCTCTATCAACAGAAAAGCTAATACTGATAGCGGAGTTGGAATAGCGTAAAGCATTACGGATGATATTCTCAACGGCGCTTTCTAAAGCATGTGGGTTACCATATAAAGGCCATGCACCGGGAGGATAAGGAATATCCATTTTCTTACCCATCTGCTCAGCTTCGAAGCGAGCATCCTCAATAACATCTTTCCATAATTGATTAGCCCGTAAAACTTCACTCACTAACGCATTTTTATGCTGGGTGCGGGAAAGGTCGAGAAGATCGTTAATCATTCCATCCAAGCGTTGTGCTTCAATTTCAATACGCTCCAATTCTTTGCTCTCACCGGCACGGCGACGTAATAATGCTGTCGAGAGTTGTAATCGGGTGAGGGGCGTACGTAATTCGTGGCTAATATCTGAAAGTAGGCGATGCTGCCCTTTGATCAGACGCTCAAGTGCACTGACCATCTGGTTAAAGCTGGCACCTGCAGCTAAAAATTCTTGAGGGCCAGATTCCAGTTCGGGATGCTGGCGAAGATTACCGCTCGCAACCTCATCGGCTGCGTATTTAAGCTTACGTGCAGGTTTGGCGAGACTCCAGGCTAACCATAATAGTAAAGGGGTACTAATTAACATAGTAACCAAGAGTAATAACCAAGGGCGATCAAATAACAGGTTAACAAAATCAAGCTGCGAACTACTGGCAGGGCGGATCATATATAATTGATAATTATCTTCTCCGTCCTCAATAGAGAAGGGCCCCGCCATCTCTTGTCTGCCATATTTTTTCTTTTGAGGATGATCGGCATTGTCTGACTGCCCGATAAAATTCCGAATAATTTGCATTTCATTATGACGCGCACCAATGACCCGACCTTCTGAGGTGACCAAGAGTAAATGCTGACCAGGAGGCGCCCATTTATCTATCGCCCGATAAAGACGTCGCCACCACATAAGGTCATTGGGAGGGTCTTGTCGTAACTCAGCCTCGATATGCTGTTCAACCATTGCTCCCTCACGATGTTCGCTTGGGAGTAACGAAGTTATTTGTCGCGAGTCGAGTTTGGGGACCATCAGGACTAGCATCAGCACTAGAGCCAATGTTAACCAGAAAATCGCAAAAATACGGGTCGTCAGACTAGCAATCATGTTGCAGAGACCATTAGATAGCCACGTCCACGAAGCGTTTTAAACCATGGGTGTCCATCGCGCCGTTCAGGGAGTTTTCTACGTAGATTAGAGATATGCATATCGATAGCACGATCAAAAGGTGTCAAGCGTTTACCCAGTACCTCTTGGCTAAGGTGTTCACGAGAGACGACTTGGCCTAAATGTTGTGCTAATAAATAGAGTAGGGTGAACTCAGTCCCCGTGAGCTCGAGTGACTCATTATCAAAACTTGCTTCTTGGCGGCCCGGATTCAGACGTAATTCATCTACCTTTAACGTAGGGGAGTTACTTTCTTGTACTTGTTGCTGCTCACTCCAATTTGAACGACGTAATATGGCGCGGATTCGCGCAACGAGTTCACGATCGTTAAAGGGTTTTGGCAGGTAATCGTCGGCACCGAGTTCTAAGCCGAGAACACGATCTAACTCACTTCCCCTAGCTGTGAGCATGATGACAGGCGTTTGATGTTGTTGGCGTAATTCTTTTAACGTATCGAGCCCATTTTTTTTCGGCATCATAACATCTAAAAGTAATAGATCGATGCTGCTGTCCATCAAGGATAACGCTTGCTCACCATCACCCGCGACGGTGACATCAAAGCCTTCCATTTCTAGTAATTCTTTTAACAGTGACGTTAGTTCACGGTCATCATCAACGAGTAAAATTTTATTCATGATCTCTCCTCTTCGGCAGCAAAAATACCTTGTTCCATGGTAACGTGTTTATCACTTTACTTAGTTTTACACCCCCTGACGG